>ERZ773003.27-NODE-27-length-142087-cov-6.257688_pt1 | contig 142087 bp, 130 predicted proteins | sample MGYA00580668_ERZ773003 | MGnify/ENA primary metagenome ERZ773003 (study PRJEB29015, sample SAMEA2738002) | human oral metagenome | biome: human oral; feature: human-associated habitat; material: dental | place: China | collected 2126 ...
GTGTTAGGCACGCCGCCAGCGTTCATCCTGAGCCAGGATCAAACTCTCCATAAAAAGAAAAGATGTACTTTTCATAAAAGATGCTTCCCTGTTGGGAAGCGTCTATAACTCAAAAATAGACTGACGATGATTATTGCACAACTAAATTGTTAAGATACAAAACGTCTCGTTGTTGGCCCTTGTTTTCGTTCCCTCAACCAGACTGAAACCATCATAGCGTATTTTTTGCGGATGGTCAACACTTTTTTGCGATTATTTTGTCGCAAAAAATACAACTACGCCCACAAGCACGCCAAGCAGCGACCCAACGAAGATCTCGAGTGGTGTGTGCCCCTGTGCAGCCCGCGGCAATGTGACATCGACCCCAGTCTTCTTGATGACTTGCTGGATAGCAATACCCTGCTCGCCCGACGAGCGCCGCACCTTGACAGCATCGTAGCAAATAATCAGCACGAGCAGCGTTGTCACACCAACCAGTGGCGACTGCAACCCCTGCTGCAGCACCAGCACTGTCCAGACAGACAATGATGTAGCGGCATGCGAGCTCGGCATGCCACCAGAGATGAAGAGCTGATGGGTGAAGTCCAGCACCTTGCCTTTGGCGTGGGCAATTGCAAACTTAATGACGTGAGCAATTGCCCAGCTGATGGCGATGGCCACAATATATGGCGAGAGGTACCATGGCATAGTTATGCCTCCTTATCCTCGTCTTTTTCGCGCACAATACCGATCGATGAGACGGTATCCCCCTCGGCAAGACGCATCACACGCACACCCTGGGTGGTGCGACCAAGCGTTGGGATGTCGTGGAGTGCTACACGGATGGTTTGGCCATTTTGGCTAATGAGGAGTGCCTCGGTGGCATCGGGCTCGAGAGTCTGTACAGTGATAATCGGCCCAGTCTTGGTGGTGACAACCGCTGCCTTGATGCCGACGCCGCCCCGCTTGTGGCAGGGGAAGTTAGCCGCTTTAGTAATCTTGCCATAGCCGTTTTGGCTGATGACGAGCAATTGCTGGTCGCTACTGGTGACGATGTCCATCCCCACCACCGTATCATCGGGGCGGAGGCGCACACCGCGCACACCGCGAGCGACACGGCCCATTGGTCGGCACTCTGTCTCGCTAAAGCGCACGGCTTGGCCAGCTGATGTTGAGATTATTACATCATTATCGCCATTGGTCTGTTTGATCCAGCGCAGCTCATCGCCATCATCGAGTTTGATGGTAATGAGACCATTGGTACGGATGTTGGCGTAGTCGCGTAGTGTTGTCTTTTTCACAGTACCCTTGGTTGTCGCCATAAAGAGGTAGCCATCATCGCTTGCATCTTTAGCGTGGTTGATAATTGATGTAATTTTCTCTTCAGGCTGGAGCTGAAGCAAGTTGACCGCCGCAACACCCTTGGCTGCGAGGCTAGCAGCAGGCACTTCGTACGCCTTGAGGCGGAAGACCCGACCCTTGTTGGTAAAGAAGAGCAGCCAGTCGTGGGTGTTGGCCGGAATGAGTTGGTCGATGCCATCTTCTTCCTTGGTAGACATGCCACGCTTGCCCTTGCCACCTCTGTTTTGGCGGCGGTATTCACTCACTAAAGTACGCTTGATGTAATTCTCTGCTGTGAGAATAACAACGGTCTCTTCCTCAGGGATGAGCTCTTCGTCGCTGAATTTGCCTAGCTCATGGTTGATGATCTTGGTGCGGCGCTCGTCACCGTACTTTTCTTTCATCTCGAGCAGTTCCTCTTTGATAAGGCGCAGGATCTCATTCTCGTCGGCCAGGATGGCCTCTAGCTGCTTGATGAGCTCGTGCAGATAGCGCAGCTCGTCTTCGATCTCTTGGCGATCAAGGCCAGTCAGCTTGCGCAGCTGCATGGCAAGAATCGCCTTACCCTGGATCTCGCTGAGCGCAAAACGCTCCATCAACCCCTGTAAAGCATCGTTGTAATTCTTACTTGCCCGGATTAGCTTGACGACCTCATCGATGTTATCAAGCGCGATCTTGAGCCCTTCAAGAATGTGCGCTCGTGCCCTGGCCTTCTTGAGCTCATACTCGGTGCGGCGACGCACCACAATGCGCCGATGCGTGATAAACTCACCGAGAATATCGTGCAGGCCAAGCACCCGTGGCTGGAGCCGCATCGCGTTCTCGCTGCTGGGCACAAGCGCCAGCATGTTGTAGTGGAAGTTGGTCTGCAGCGCGGTGAGCTTGTACAGTTGGTTGAGCACCTTCTTGGGATAGGCATCCTTTTTGAGGTCGATAACGACGCGCACATTACCCCGAGCCGATTCATCACCCAGATAGCTAATGGAGGTAAGTTTCTTCTCGTGGACGAGGTCGGCAATTTTCTCAATCAGTGTTGCTTTATTCACACCATAGGGCATCTCTGTGATGACGATGCGGTAGCGCCCACGCTTCTTCGTCTCCTCAATGGCTGCCACGGCGCGCATCGTCACGCTACCACGACCAGTAGCGTAGGCCTGGCGCATTGGCGTGCCACCGTAGACCACGGCACCAGTTGGAAAGTCCGGCCCCTTAATGTGCTGCATGAGGTCATCCAGCGTGGCATCAGGGTTGTTGATGAGCTCGACTGTTGCATCGACCACCTCACCAAGGTTGTGGGTGGGGATGTTCGTTGCCATACCAACGGCAATGCCAACCTGGCCGTTGAGCAGCAGGTTGGGTAGCTTGGCCGGCAAGACAGTCGGCTCTTGGCGCGTGGCATCGTAGGTATCGCGAAATGGAACGGTTTCTTTATCGATATCTGCTAGGAGCGCCTCCGACACACGCGTCATTTTTGCCTCGGTGTAGCGCATTGCAGCAGGCGGATCACCGTCCATCGAGCCAAAGTTCCCCTGCCCCTGTACCAATGGATAGCGCTCAACCCAGTCTTGAGCCATACGCACCATGGCATCGTAGATGGAGCTATCGCCGTGTGGGTGGTATTTACCCATCACCTCACCAACGATCTGAGCACTCTTGATCGTCTTGGATGTCGGGCCAATGCCCATTTTGTCCATCACATAGACGATGCGGCGGTGGACGGGCTTCATGCCATCACGTACATCGGGCAGCGCGCGGTCAACAATGACCGACATCGAGTAGCGCAGGAAGTTATCCTCCATCACGTCCTCGACGGTGCGTACCTCTACACTGCGCGAGTGGCTCTGGTCGGGCACGGTAGCTGGGGTGGTTGGTTGGTTATCTTCTGGCTGCATTGTATGTTCCTCGTTCATAGATTAGATATCAAGCTCCTCTAGGCTGACCTTCGCAGCGTTGGCCTGGATGAAGTTCTTGCGGACGCTTACTTCGTTGCCCATTAGCTTGGTAAAGATTGCGTCGGCACGCTCAGCATCCTCCAGCTGAACCTGCACCAGCACACGGTGCTCGGGGTTCATCGTCGTCTCCCATAGCTGGTCGGCATCCATCTCACCCAGACCCTTGTAGCGCTGCAGGGCAGACTCGCTCAGGCCAGCTTGCTTGATGCGGGGCTCGCTTGGGTCTATCTCTACCCCACGAGCCTTGCGCGCTGCAATCTGCTCGTCGTAGTAGGCCTCGAGCGCTTCTTCGTTATAGATATATTCTTGCTTGTTGCCCGAGAGACGGAGCTTAAACAGAGGTGGCTTGGCCAAATAGATATGCCCTGCCTCCACAACTGGCTGCATATAACGGAAGAAGAAGGTCATGAGCAGTGTGGCAATGTGGCTACCGTCCACGTCGGCATCAGTCATGATGATAATACGGTTATAGCGCAGCCCCTTGATGTCGAAGGTGTCACCAATCCCCACGCCCATGCCCTTGATGAGGCTGAGGATCTCACGGTTGGCGTACATTTTGTCGAGGCGGGCACGCTCGGTGTTAAGTACCTTACCACGCAGTGGCAAGATGGCCTGGGTACGACTGTCGCGCCCAGTCTTGGCCGAGCCACCAGCCGAGTCACCCTCCACGATGTAGAGCTCACACTCTTCGGGATTTTTGCTGGAACAGTCGGCCAGCTTGCCTGGCAAGCTTGCGCCATCGAGCGCCCCTTTGCGGATCACGGTATCGCGCGCCGCTCGGGCAGCCTTGCGAGCTCGGGCAGCCAGCGTTGCTTTGCCAACAATCTTCTTAGCCACCGCCGGATTTTCTTCTAGATAGTACGAGAAATACTCGCTCATTACTTGGTCGACATAGCGCCGCACCTCAGGGTTGCCCAGCTTATTCTTAGTCTGGCCCTCAAACTGCGGGTCGGGCAGCTTGACGAGGATAACGGCAGTAAGCCCCTCGCGGATGTCATCGCCCGAGAGGTTGTCATCCTTCTCTTTGAGGAGACCGTTCTTGCGCGCGTAGTCATTGATGACGCGGGTCATCGCTGCGCGAAAGCCCACCAGGTGTGTCCCGCCATCAGGGGTAAGCACGTTGTTGGCGAAGGGCCGGACGGTTTCGACGTAGGTATCGTTGTATTGCACCGCCACCTCGATCATCGAGTCCTCGACCTGCTTCTCCACATAAAAGACATCGTCGCTCAGCACATCTTTACCAACGTTAAGGTTCTTGACATAACTGCGAATTCCTCCCTCGAAATAAAAGGCCTGGCGCTGCTTGGTGCGCTCATCATACACAGTGGTGTAGACGCCTTTCGTGAGGTAAGCTTGGTGGCGAAGGTAGTGTACCACCCACTTATAGTCGAAGTCGACTGTCTCTTTGAATATGGTTGGGTCGGGATAGAAGATAATCGTCGTACCGTCAGGCCGGTCGGTTTTGCCCTTATTCTTGAGCGGTACAGTAGTATGGCCACGCTCAAATTCAATCCGATAGAGGCGTCCTTTGCGCACCACCTCAGCCACGAGACGGCTGGACAGCGCATTCACTACGCTCGAGCCCACACCGTGCAAACCAGACGACACCTTGTAGCCACCGCCACCAAACTTACCACCAGCGTGCAGCACCGTCAGCACTGTCTCGAGCGTGCTGAGGCCAGTCTTGGGGTGCTTATCTACCGGGATACCACGCCCGTTGTCGGTCACCATCAAGCCACCATCGGCCAAGATACGTACATCGACGCGCGAGGCATAGCCGGCAATCGCTTCATCGATGGAGTTATCAGCAATCTCCTTAATCAAGTGGTGCACGCCATCATAGCCCGTGCTACCGATATACATCCCCGGGCGCTTGCGGACTGGCTCGAGACCCTCGAGCACCTGAATTTGCGAACCGTCATACGATCCATTATCTACTTGTTTGTTCATTCATTTCCCTCACTATTAGGTCATTCGGGTTACATTACACGCACCTTATTGTATCATAATCGCCGAGGCAGCGAAAATAACAGGGGTAGAATAGTCTGCATACTAGCGGCTTTTATTCATATTTGCTCGTCGCAACGAGCCATAGACCACTGATAAACGCTATCGGCGCAATCACGACCCACGTAATGCCGCCATATATCGCAGCCGATATGACGAACAAGACACCTCCCCGCACAGCACTCATCGTACCCAGCCACTTCACTACATCAGAAGTAAAGAGATCCAGGTCATGCCCATGCGCGCAGAGCAGCACAAACAGCAACACGCCATGCATCATTGCCAGTGGTATGACTGGCCCAACCATCAGCCAGAAGCCAACTTTGCGCTTCATCATCTGGTTTTTCGTTGTGCAATCTCCATCATCTTTAGACCGCACTGGCAAGGCTGGCTGCGTGCCAAGCAGGAGATACCAGAGGTAGAGTGAGCCGACCAGGCTGAGCACATCGCTAACGATGATCATCTCATTACTCTGTACGCCCACCTTAAGTGGATTCTGCAGCACCCAAAAAGCATACAGCGTCGAGCCGGTCATAAACACAGCATTGATTGCCAGCAAACTCAGCGCCGCAATCCTCTGCCAGTACCGATCGGTGCGGTGCGACTGCCGCAGCACAAGATAGCCCTGCACCAGCACACTAATACTCCAAACAACCAATAGCCACCCAAATGCCTGCTCCCCAGTAGCCTGACTACTCACGAGTGTGACACTGTGCATACACAGCACCGCTGCACTGGCAATTGTCCCAACCGCACCAGCAATCACCCATGCCTCAAGCAATGGGCGGCGCAGCGGTGCAGACGCATCAGATGTGGCTGTGTGGCTATGATGTTTTGCGGTAGTTGTAGCGATGGATTGCGTTGGCATGGGGTGGTTCTCCTCTGTTAGACGGTGGTTTTGGTGCTTAAGTTATTCGCGCTGGCTGTTTGCCACAAGCACCATACCAATGACCAACGCCAACACACTCGGCGTCATATACACGACTTCATTCATCCACTCTGGCTGAATAACAACCTCAGAGATGGCATATGATATAGAGTTAAGCTGCAGTATATGGAGTATTGACGTTGTGACCATCAAGATCATGAGGAAAATCAGTGGCAAAATAGGCGCCACAGCGATTAAACTCAAGCCCACCCGCCGACGCTTCGCCAGACGCCCAAATGTCACACTAGACACTGTACGGTTGGTAAGCGGTGCAATCTCGCGTTTGGTGCCAAGCAAGAGATACCAGAGGTAGAGCGAGCCAAGTATACTAATAATTACGCTCACCTCCACTGCTACATCATACAGCCAAAAAGCGGGTCTTTGGCCAGGAACAGCAAAAAATCCATAATATAGCCACACACCCACAATCAACAACCCAGGATTACCCGACAGGAGAATCAAGGCAACAAGCCGCTGCCAATAATGGTCCGACCGGCCCAACTGACGCAAAGTCATGAAGTACTGCACTATCAAGCTAACACTCCATAAAAATAAAAGGTAGCCTGTGGTCTTCCTAGAAGGTATATGACTACCGAGCCCAATCATAACCGCAGCTTGTAACCCTACTAACAGTGCATATGGCATAATCCCTGCTGCCCCCGCTGCAATAAACGCCTCGAGCACTGGCCGGCGGCGGGCTGTGGCGTGTTTAACAGAGGTAGCTGGCGATGGTGGCGTGTCTATGTGGCTTGGTGATGTATTATCTACGACAGTCTGTGATTCGCTATTTGCTGGTGCGTTGGCTGGTGCAACAGAGGTCGTATCTGCCTTTGTTGTCTTCTTCGCAACAGGTCGTGACTGTTGTGATTTTTGCTTGGTGCGCTGTGTGGCACGCCTCTTTGGAGATGATGTCGCTTGTGTCTCTGGCGCGGTGGGCGCTGCTGGGGTTGATTTTTTTCGTGGCATAGAAGTATCCTCCTCTGCCTAGTATACGCGCCTCTTCACCGTTTTGCCACATAAAAACATGCAATTGCCTCAAATGCAAAGACTAGTGTCAGCTCGTACCAGCCACCACGCCCCACCGAGCGCGCCCCAATCAGCAGCACTGGGGCTAGCGCCAGCACCGAGCCAAAATAATAGCAGCGCCGAAAGCTGAGCGTCACTGCTCGTCGCTGCGCCTCGGGCAACCAACGCCGCAGCGCTGCTGCAATACCCGCCAGCAGGTACGTTAGCAACCCCAGCATTACCACATAGCACAGCACAAAGACCAACACGATCCCCAGGGGGTGAATCGTCGCTGGTGTGGTAGTCTGCAGCACAATCGCTAGCAGCACCGCTGCAGCTATGCTCATACTTGCAAGCAGGATTCTTCGAGACATATCTATCACTATACCAAGCAATCCGCCTGGTGAGAAGCCCGAGCAGCCGCACAAAGCAACGCGCTTGCAGCGTCCTCTATAGATATATAATTAGGACGCCCGGCAGCCACTACGGGCTAGAGGTGCTCCACAGTGTGGAGCATGAGTGGTGCGCCTCTGGCATACGCCATATAGAACGAGGCCACCACGCGTCGACGCCAACGATGACAAAAGTACTTCTACTTGGGGGGGTACTCTCTATAGTATTGGCGGAGCGCAGGCAGTGCCAAAGCTCAGCACTATGCTGCACTCTGCCGCTGCCTGGTGTGCGCCAATGGCGACACCATGTTGGGTTAATAGTAGGGTAAGCTTTTCCGTTTATTTTTCTTGGGTATTTGTGTTTGTCAAAGCTTACTTCTACGTTAGCACAAGCGGTATAGTAAGTCAATCAGTTTGGGCTCTATGCTGCAAAACTTTGGCAGCGCTTGCATCATCTCACGACAGCGCTATACATCGCACCAATATACAAGCATGAGCACTATCGTCATCGTGCGAACTATCGCAAAACATTGCCTCGCCACTCTCTTTCTCGCCCACGCGAACATTGGCGGCGCACCCACCTCTCGCACCTCTGTGCTTTCGAGAGTTGTGCACAGGCGTTTTTGTTGTATATAGTGCAATAATTTTTTGTTCGTTTTTGGCTGAGTGATGCATGCCACCTCTGTTGGATTCGCTGATTAGTGTTGTGTTTATGACACAAGTTTTGGGCGATATGAGGCCAACCAGGGTGTCTGTTCGATGTGGTATTTTTTACGCAAAAATATTGCCAAAAATCGTTGACACAAGCGGTTTTCTCCCATATCATAAGGGTAGCTTCTGAATAAAAAAATTATGCAGAGGCCAAAAATAAACAAACATACGAAAACTCCACATCCAAAAACAACCACTACTCGCAGGTGGTTGTTTTTTTGGTGAGAGAGCTTGGCTAGCGCGGAGTCCTTGGCGATACTTCGCAGCATTGTTTGTGGTTTGTACGCATATGGCTCACCAAGTTTTTGCACAATAAAAATCGCCCACCCTCGGTGAGCAATCATTTCCTATCTGGTGGAGCTGCCGGGTACTGCCCCCGGGTCCGCTTGGTGCCCTCGTATTCGTCTACGAATGTAGGTTTGTTTGCGTGTTTGACAACGCGAGGCCGATCAGAAACAAACCAAAAATACAGCCTATCGTTGCGCGGTATATGTCCTCTCCTCGTGCCGCTGCCACCAGGAGAGCAAGCAACATAGCTATGACACTATGAGATGCCCTGTTGCCATGCACCTCATAGCGATCGCCAGACTAAGCGGCGAGTGCAGCCGCGGTATTGGGAGCGAAGATCTCCTCAACACTGCGGAGTGCTGCTGCAACTTTATTTTTTGCAGTTATATCTATGCGTGTCGTGCATATCCGATTCGCAGAATACAATGACAAAGTCCAAACGTCGAACGCTATATCAGCCCCACGTCTTGTGTCTATTATAGCATGGTTTTGCCTATATATCCTCGCTCGAGCGCTTGAGCATCAAGTTGGCCTATCGGCGCACAAGAACATTCTAGAAAGCTAGCGATCTCTCCTCCCCTGGCAGCGTCATTTTCGTTGCTTATATTCGTTGCTTATATTTGTATAGACAAATACTATCTCCTTATACACTCTCATACTCATGCTCACCCTCCCCATACCTCCCTCCAGAACAAAAACAATTTGCACAGACCCCACCAATATGCTTAACTATAAACAGCATGAACAAAGTCGCAAAAATCAGGTCGGTTGCGCCCGTAGGGTTCGCTGGCCATATGATTGACGTAGAGAGCGACATGACAAAGGGCCTGCCCGCCCTGCAGATCGTTGGCCTGGGCAACAAAGCCATCGATGAAGCACGCGAACGAGTGCGCAGTGCCATCACCAACTCCCTGCTGGAATATCCAGCCCAGCGCATCACCATCAACCTCGCACCGGCCGAGCTACCCAAGGATGGCACACACTACGACCTGCCGATTGCCCTTGCCCTCCTCACCAGCAGCGGCCAGCTCCGGCCCGAGCAAGTGGCTGGGGCGGTCTTTGCTGGTGAGCTAGCACTTGATGGCACACTCCGCCCAGTCAAAGGTGCCATTACCATTGCCGAAGCAGCTCGTGATAATAATTACAACACCGTCTATTTGCCTGTGGATAATCTCGCCCAAGCCTCGCTTGTATCAGGGGTCACGCTCTATGGTGTACCAGATCTTACAACACTCTTTCTCCATCTCAAGGGCGAAAAACTGCTACCAATCTACCAGCCACCACCCACTGATGATAAACCAACAACACCTGCGTCATCGCCCCTGCTCGACGATATCTACGGCCAGGCCCAAGCCAAGCGCGCCCTCACCATCGCCGCAGCGGGCCACCACAACATCCTCTTCACCGGGCCGCCCGGCACCGGCAAGTCGATGCTTGCCAAGACGCTGCCCAGCCTCTTGCCGCCCCTGACTCCAGATGAACAGCTAGCGGTGACGAAGCTGCATAGCCTGGCTGGTCTCTCGCTCGACCAAAGCGTCCAAGCGCGGCCATTTCGGGCGCCGCACCACACAGCAAGCCGCGCATCATTGATTGGCGGTGGGTCGGTGCCGCAGCCTGGCGAGGTGAGCTTAGCCCACCTGGGCGTACTCTTCCTTGATGAGCTGCCCGAATATCCGCGCACGACGCTTGAGGTGCTGCGCCAGCCACTTGAGGACACTACAGTGACGGTCACCCGGGCGCGCGGGCGCGCCACCTACCCAGCTGATTTTATGCTGGTGGCCACCATGAACCCCTGCCCCTGTGGCTACTACGGCGACCCAACGCACGCCTGTACCTGCAGCAGCACACAGATCATCGCCTACCAGAAGCGCCTGTCTGGGCCACTGATGGATCGGATTGATATGATCATCCCCGTCAATCGCATCCCCACCGAGCAATTGCTCTCACACCGCACCACTACCGATCACGAGCAGCGCCATGCGATAGCCGCCATCTCCACCGCCATCCGCGCTCAAGCCACCCGCTACAGTGGCAGCGCTATGCGCAATAGCCGCCTCAGCTCGGCCCAGGTGCGGCGCTCTATCCCACTCTCGCCAGAGGTCAAGCAGTTCCTTGATGCCGCCAGCACCAAGCTTGGCCTCAGCCCACGCGGTTACTTCAAAGTCATCAAGGTAGCCCAGACCATTGCCGATCTTGACGAAGCGCCGCACATCACCATTGCTCACGTCTCCGAGGCGTTGCAATATCGACAACCAGCGCCCATCAAAACGTTGTAAAAATATCGTCGTGTATCTTACATCACATTCTACCTCTGTTTTTTCTGTATATCGGCGAGAACTTGGCAATAAGGTGCAACTCACAACATTTGACAAACCCCTCACCAACCAGCCATACTAGAGCCATGCAAGCAAACTACTCCGACCAACCCCTCCTCCACCCTACTCCAGGCCAGTCAGCGATTTTCCTCGCTGGCCCCACACCACGCTTCGACGAAGCGTCGCAGCAGCTCATCTCTGCGTCGTGGCGGCCCGAGGCGGTGCGGATCTTTGCGAGGCTGGGCTACGAGGGGATCGTCTACGCGCCAGAGAACCACGATGCCTCGCCCCAGCGCGAGCTCGATCTCCTCAAGCAAGCACGGTGGGAGTGGGAAGCACTCGACGCAGCAACGGTGGTGCTCTTTTGGGTGCCGCGGGTGATCGACCGGTCGCTACCCACACTGGGTATGCCCGCCTTTACCACCAATGTAGAATTTGGCCTTCATATCGGCAAGAACCCGGCCAAGGTCGTCTACGGTCATCCAGAGGGCGCACCCAAGACGCGCTACCTTGACGCGCTCTACACCGAGCACACTGGGCGGCAGCCAGGCAAAACACTCGAAGAGACAATCACGCAGGCAATTGCCTGTGCTCGGGCGCTGCAAGCGCAGGACAATTAGCCGCTCATCTCTTCACCACGTATCGTTTTCCGCATTCACCCTCTGTAGATTCCCATCCGATAGAGCGTGAAGCTCCTTATCAATAATCTCGCGAAGATAAGGAACTCTCATGCTCATAGCGCCCCACCCATAGCGTCTCTCACAGAGTAATCGCCGCAAAAAATCACCAAACCACGGTATATTTTATTTGCCTTTTGCGGCGACATCTGGTAAACTTTTGGGGAGTCAATTCGTTTTAAGCTCAAGCAAAGGAGAGCACAATCAAATCAACCACCCGCATCAACGAAGCCATCCGTGCACGAGAGCTGCGCGTCATTGGCGAAAGCGGCGAACAACTTGGCATCATGAGCCGGCAAGCAGCACTGGATAAGGCGCGGCAAGCTGGCGTAGACTTGGTGGAGTTTTCGCCCAATGCTAACCCACCCGTTGTGAAGATCATCGATTGGGGCAAATATCAGTACCAAAAGATGAAGGAGCAGCAGCGCAATAGGCGAAGCAACAAAGCCAATGAGCTCAAGCAGATGCGTTTTGGCCTAAAGATTGGCGCTAATGATCTTGAGATCAAGCTACGCAAGATTCGCAAATTCCTGGCTGAGGGGCACAAGGTCAAGGTTTTGATCTTCTTCCGCGGCCGCGAGATGGCGCATCGTGAGCTTGGCTATAATTTAATTAGCCAGGTTGTCTCCGCCCTTGAGGACGAAGCGATTGTCGAGCAAAAACCACTGATGGCTGGGCGCAACCTCAGCATCGTAATAAGGAGTAAGTAATGCCAAAACTCAAGACCCACAAGGGCACTGCTAAGCGCATTAAGCTAACCAGTACCGGCAAACTGACCCGTCGGCGTGCCTTCGGGAACCACATGCTCTCCAAGAAGAGCAAATCGCGCAAGCGCAATATCAACACCCCTGCTACCATCACCGGTGGTATGGCCAAAAATGCTAAACGAGCCTTAGGAGTCTAACATATGCGCGTCAAACGAGGAACAACCGCCCACGCTCGCCACGCCAAGATGCTGCGAGCCGCCAAAGGAATGCAACACAATCGCACCCGGAGCTTCCGCCTTGCCAAGCAAGGGGTAATCCGGGCTCTGCAATACGCCTACCGCGACCGCCGCAACCGCAAGCGCGACCTGCGCCAGTTGTGGATCACCCGCATCAACGCTGCCGCCCGGCAAAATGGCACCACCTATGGCCGCCTGATTGCCGACATCAAGGCTGCTGGTGTGGCGCTCGACCGCAAGGTTCTCGCCGAGCTCGCCGTCAACGAGCCACAGGCTTTTGCTGCTGTCGTGAAGCAGGTTACTCGCAAGTAGTGTAGCAATTTATACGACGTTGTGAAGAATACACACCTCCGTCACAGAGGTGTGTATTTATTTGTAGATGAGCAGCAACTTGCTGGAGTATAGTATTTCTCCTGTACCATTTCATTTCTGCAGCCTCCTCATCGCACCGAAAATGTTCCGGCCAGATGAATCACAGAGCTTATCCGTCACCACAGTTGCTGGCCTTCTAGAATATTTTCTTGTTCGGCGAGGAGGTTGAGAAAATAACAAAGCTCCAAAGTTGGAGCTAACACATCATACCATAAAGCAGCCTATCGATAAGCCGGGTTCTGTCGTGGATGATCATCTATCTAGTTTGCAAATTGCTCTGCAAATCGAGCGGTTAGCGATAGCCACAAGCGGATCACTCATCCGTGGCTATCTCCTTGCAGCCGACAGGGTTTACCTCCGCGGCATGTCACCATGCAGCGCTGTGAGCTCTTACCTCACTCCTTTCACCCTTACCCCGCTACTCGAGCGCTACTGCGCACGAGTATTGGTGTTGCGGAGCGGTATCGTTTCTGTGGCACTTTCCCTAGGGTTGCCCCCGGTCGCCGTTAGCGACTGTCGTATCCTGTGCTGCCCGGACTTTCCTCTTGCCAAAGGCAAGCGATCATCTAATAGACTGCCTCCCTATTATAGCATAAGGGATTTATGATACGTGGATGTCAAAACCTTCATCTTCAGTGCAGGGCCCTCTCCATCACTTCATCTGATGGAGTGTGCTAATCGGTTGTAATAACCGATTAGCAGCCTTGGCGGCAAGAGGTCGATACTTGGGGAGTATCGACCCTTATAGCGTTCTATCGGAGGGAATGATGAAGAGGAGCTGTGTGATACTCTTAGCCTTCAACCATCAAAAAATCCCAGACTCACCCCGGGCGCTTGATATTCCCCTGCATGATGCAAGGTGGGTTTCCTCATCCATACCCACGGGTACGGTGAATGTTGGAATCCCTATCATATGATGTTAGGAAAATCATACACGCCCGATATTTGTCTGGGACACTCTTAGTATACCACAGAATGGTAAGCGGCGTCACATTTGCGGTATTATGAGATCCTCATACCCTCTTCCTTAGTGCTAAACAAGTCAATATCCGCTGAATATTAGCACCTCTTGTATTGGATGTTAAAACTCTGCTAGTGCTCATAACAGACTCTCACCTTTGTACGAGAGACAACCTCATTCAATCTCCCACCAAGCTAGCCTACAACCTAAACCCTGTACCAAGCCAGGTAAAAGGCTTAATTCCTACTCCTAACCAAGCGACACACCAAACACCAGCGAGAAAAGCTGCAAGATACCCCTGATGGCCGCCATCATCACATTGCCAATAGCCGAGCTACCGACCAATACCAGCACAAAGACCAGCATCACGCCGTACTGCTCCACCACCTCCATGCCGCGGCGCACAAACTCCGGTGCCAAAGCATACAGCACACGCGAACCATCGAGCGGTGGGATAGGCAGCATATTAAAGACAAAGAAACCAAGATTCACACTCACCGCCGTCGCAAGCAGCGGCTGCACTGCTGGCCCAGCGATCGTCGCATATAGACCAAAACAGATGAAGGCAATGACAAAGTTCGTCAGTGGTCCAGCGAGCCCCACCAGCGCTGCGCCCCACTCGTCACCACGCACTCGCTCGGGGTTGTATGGTACTGGCTTGGCCCCACCAAACACTGGTAGGCCCAGCAATGCCAAGCTCAGCGGCAAGAGGATGGTCAAGAATGGATCGATATGATGCACCGGATTGAGCGTCAAACGCCCCTGCTCCTTGGCCGTATCATCGCCCAGCCAGTACGCCACAAAGCCATGCATCGCCTCGTGCAGTGTCATTGAGATAAGAATAACAACAAGGACGATAGTGAGGTGAGCGATATCAATATGCATTTCTTTATTGTACCATCACCACTCGCTGTGCCCAAGGCTTTGCCTTGCTATGTAGCGTCATATATACTGGTACTATGTCTATAATCACCTACCATACCGACACCAAGCCGATCGACCATATCGAGATCACCGAGCCTACGCAATGCCGCCATGTACTCGAGGATATCGCACAGCGCGCGCTCAGCCTTGCCAGCACACTCCAACCAGCAGACGAGGACACGATAGAATTACCAGCATCAATGCGAAAATACAGTAAATATTACAATGATGTAGAGAGTACAACCGTTGTTACCACTGTTGATTCTCATCAAACAACACTTGATGCCACACGCCACACTGGCCACAATAGCATCAGTTGGAACGTCTTTATCGACCAGCCGCTGCCACAACCAACCACCCTCGCACAGGTGTGTGCACTGGTGCAAGCAGAGCAGCCAGACTACGCAACCGCTAGCTGGCAATCTCGCAATGCAGATGGCTCAGACCGGCACATCATGGTCTTTGCCTCGCCTAGCAGTGTGCGAATCAACCTCCTGCGGCATACTGGTAGCGATACGCAGCGGCTCCCCATCGATGACCCACAAGCCATCATTGATGAGGTATTTGGCTCATAATATCATAGACACGGAACCCAAAAACACCCCCTACACCCCTACTACATAAACCACTCAAGAAAATATCTGGAGGCTTGCGATACGGCAAGATGCCTCAGCACTCCACCTTGACATTGCCCCCTTGGCAGCGTATACTAATACAGATTGTAATAATATAAGTTATAAGTGGAATAAGAATATGGCAGCACGATGTGAACTGACTGGCAAGGGCAAGCAATTCGGCAACAATGTGAGCTTCTCGTTGCGACGCACCAAGCGAGTCTTCAAACCAAACCTTCAGAAAAAGACCTTCGTTGTAGATGGGCAAAAGGTCACCATGGTTCTCTCGACCAAGGCGATCCGTACCCTCAAGAAAAAGGGCCTGCTCACCAGCGCCAAGACAAAGGCCAAGGCTGCGGCGTAGTCGCCCAGAGCAAACGATAACTGTAAAAATATCCCCTTCCTTTCATAGGGGATATTTTAGTGGTTACTTCGCTTTATCTAACTCAGCAATTGTCGCGAGCACGCCAGCGAACTGCCGAGCAAACTCTGGCCGCAGCACCAATACACGCTGGGTGCCAACCGCTTCGCTCGTGACAATGCCTGCTTCGCGCAGGACTTTGCAGTGGTGCGAGACAGTCGAGAGTGAGAGATTATGATCGATCTGGCTGCAGCCCAGCCGCCCCTCCGCAGCCAAGCGACGGACAATCCGCAGCCGCAGCGGATCGGACAGAGCGGCAAAGATATGCTCTGGTGCGAGTGCGTCAGTTGGGGTGTTTTGTTGGGATGTCATTTCCTTTGTATTGTCTCATACCTGCTGGTCATTGCCAAGGCAAGCACTACTACACCGGCCGCTATGAGCGGAATCGCCTGCGCTGGCTGGCTACTAATAATCGCACTGCCTAGCATACCACCAAAGCCTTGACCAATGTAAATACTAGATGAATTGAGTGAAAGATTCAGCTGAGCCCGTTCTGGAGCAAGCGCAATGACGCGGTATTGCTGAGCAATCGTGGCAATCCACGCACTGGCCGTCCATAATAGCACACTGCCACCAACGAGACCAAGCGCACCTGGCATCCCAGCCGCCACACCAAGCAAAGCAAGCGCCAACGCAAAGGCAAGCATTGCCCAGCGGGCCAGCCAAATATGGGCAAAACGATCGGTCAGCCAGCCGCCTAGCACACCACCCAGGAGTGAGCCCACACCAAAGATGAGCAAAATCCAGCTAAAGTATTCGTGCAGACCCGCCTGCTGCACCACCGCACTCAGATACGAAATCACGCTGGTACCAGCGACAAATATCACTACCGTTACTAATAGCGTTAGTGCGACGTGGCGATTCGCCAGGCCCGCCACCAATGCCCGAACGGTTGGCACCTGCTGCGCTGGCTGCGCCTCACGTGCCCGAATGCCCAGCACAATGCCGCACAACACCAGCACCGCAGCCACTGCCATCGCCCAAAACAGCGTATGGTAGCCATAGCGCTCCCCCATAACCGAGCCTAGCGGCACAGCGAGCACCGTTGCCATCGTCATGCCTGTTGTAACGACGGAGATTGCCTTACCACGATGCTTGGCCGGGGCAAGGCTGGTTGCCAAAGCCATCGCCGTTGGCATCATCATAGCCGAGCCCCATGCTGCCATCACTCGGGCTACCATCATCCACACAAATGACGACGCGAGCGCTGCCACTCCATTACCAATTGCAAATATCGCCAGTGCTAGCACCAAGGTCGACCGCCGATTGCGCCGCCCCATAAGCATGCCACACAGTGGTGCTGCCAGTGCATACACCCACGCAAACACCGTTACCAAGAAGCCAGTCTGCCCCAGCGACACCCCCAGCTGCTGCGCCACTTGTGGCAATACCGCTGCCAGCATGAAGCCATCCGCCCCAATCACGAAGGCTCCCAGCGCTAGCACCGCAATCTTACCCCACGGCGTGGTTGATTGTTGTTCCATAAAACCGTTCCTTTCTTCGATATAAATCGAAATAATAGTGATATTTCGAAGTGTATCGAATTTAGTGTGCTGTGTCAAATCGACTACGTTATGACAATGATTTCACTATGAATCTCACAATCCTCGTCACTGTCTCGCACTCATTTCTTGAGAAACCTATAGAGACTGGCCCCATCTTGCTCATCGATCCACCAACACTCGTGCTGGCTACAACTAATCTTCATACCCCACCAGATAAAGCAGCGAGGAGAAAAACGGAGTAAAGATATATCATAAAAAAACCAGCCTCTCTATGAGGCTGGTTGCGCTTGGTGTATACTAGTCTTAGCTTCGAGCCAGCTCAAACACCGTCAGTACTTCGGGCAGGTTGCTTGCTGCTTTGATCTTGAGCTTGGGCTTTTGTTCGACTGGCGCACCGAGCTCCTTCTCAAAGACCTCCACCGTGTCTTGCGGTACTTCGTACTGCAACGCACTATCAGCATAGTGGACGGGCACCACCACCCGTGGCTCGATCTTGCGAATAATAGCGGCGGCACTTGTCGCATCCAGCGTGTAGCCATAGCCACCCACCGGAATAATGACAATGTCGATCACCCCCAGCGCCTCGAGCTGAGCGTCTGTCAGCTCTGGCGCGATATTACCAATCACCGCAATGCGAATATCACCACACTCAATGCGATATACCGTAGAGAGCTGCTCACTCTCTGGCGTGTCGATGTGGCGCGTGGCTGCAATCCCGCGAATGGTGTAGTCACCTACTTCATACTCGCCAGGCTGGTCGATGATAAGGCGCGCCTCGGGGCTAGCCACCGCAAAGCGCTCTTCAGTCGCAAGCTCTACTGCGTCTTTCGTCTTGGCGTCCTTCAGGCCGAGCAGCGATAGCTTGGGGTCAACTGCAAGCGTGGTTTTCTTCGTCGCGATGATGACAGTGTTGCCGCCTTTGTATTCGATATCAAGCATGATTCTCTCCTTCGTCTTCTTTTAATATATTATCAACGTCTACCAATACGGTATGCTTGTTGGTCAGGATGGTGGTAATGAAGCGATCGCGCACGCTCAGCCGGTAATAGAACTCGTCGTAGCTCAGGATGCTATACGTCAGCTCGCGCCCCTCCTGCCGCTCGATAACCGCCACCACGCTGCGCACCTTGGCGGCCGAGAGGTTACCCACGAGCAGCAGATCTATCGTACTGGCTGATCCTTTCACCAACGCCCCCGCCGCAATCGCCACACGCAAGCGCGGCAACTGCATAATCGCATCTTGCCAAGCAGGCCGGTAGCCCGACTTGTTCTTGGCTGGAGCAATTTTTTGGTCGGCAAAGATGACGCGCAGTGGTGGATAATATTCGTACTGCTGGTTTACTTCGTAGTACAATTTGTTATCTACGCTGTCGCTCGTAATGATCCCCACCTCCAGCATATTGAGCAGCTCGCGGCGCACCGAATTAATCTGCTCATTAATTAGCCGCGTAATCTCGCGCACATAAAATGCCTTTCCTGGATTATTCAAGAAAAGGTGGAGTAATTTCACACGAGTTTTTGATCCAAACAGTGCATCTATCATTACGGTCACCAACTAGATTTATGGTATCACATCTGGTGCGCTTGCGCGAGCACCTCACCAAGGTACGTCTCAGCATTCTCCAGGCTGTGCCATATGATGTCTGGGTTGCGCCGCAGCCAGGTCATCTGCCGCTTGGCCAGGCGCCAGTCTGCTGTGCAAAATGCCGCTTTGGCTTGCTCAAGCGTATACTCGCCCTGTTGTAATTTATGTATAATTGGGTAGATATTCCCTGTCATTGCTTCACTGTCCCAGCCATAGTGGGCCGCTAATTCCGTCGCTTCTTGCACAACACCCTGCGCAAAAAGCTGCTCTGTCCGCTCGGCAATGCGCCTGCGCAGCACATCACGTTGCGTTGCAATACCTACAACATAGGTATTTTTATCAACATGCGCTGACCTCTGTAACTGTTGTCCTTCTCGCACTATTGTATTAATGACATGCCTTTTGTTGTATTTATTACTGGGTAATTCTATGTTGTGTACTCGACAATGTTCGTGCAAAGTTTCTATAGAATCGCCCTGTAACTGCTGCATAAGCTTTTTGTTCACCGTTGGAAATTGAAATTTATACAACACTGCATCGACATACAGGCCCGTCCCACCGACGAGAAACGGAATGTGCCCACGCTGGCGAATAGCCGCAATCTGCTTATTAGCATAGCGCTGGAAATCCACTACTGTGAAGCGCTGGCCTGGCTCCACCAAGTCTAGCCCCCAGTGTGGCACAAGGGCTTGCTCGTGCGGCGAGGGCTTGGCAGTGCCAATATCCATACCCTTGTAGATGGTGCGCGAATCGGCGCAAATAATCTCACCACCGTACTGCTTGGCGAGGCGAATCGCCAGGCTGGTCTTGCCGCTAGCAGTTGGCCCAACGATGGCAATGAGTGGCAGAGCAGTGGATGCGAGAGGTAGTATGTTATTTTTTGTATGCATGCGAGCTACCTTTCAGATTATTATGTGACGCAGCAAGTGGCCGCCAGCGACGCTGTGCAAAATCAACCACGCGGTACGAATCATCACACTGGATCCCATCATGCTCGAGCAATTGCCGTTGCACCGCCTGCCCACCCGGAAAGCCGACCGCAAGGCCTCCCTTGCAATTCACAAGTCTATGCCATGGCAACTCCTCTGGCCCACCATGGGCAATCTCCCCCACGCGCCGGGCGGCGTATGGGTGGCCAGCAAAGGCCGCCAGGTCGCCATAGGTCGTCACTGTATCATCGGGCAGCTGTGCCATCAGTTTGTAGACGGCATCACGCAGGGTCGTCACTGGCAAGTCGCTCAATTGCCACCTCCACATCGTACCAATTTGTGCAGCGCACCACCCCCGCCGGCAGCACTGCAGCTTGATTCCAGGCATAATCGCCAAAGAGCAGCGCGTTGCGGCCATGTGCTGCCACCGCTTGGCAGTGCTTGAGCTGGTCGTCGATCAGCACATCGGCGTTGATTTGCGTCATCAACTCTGCCTTCGTGGCACGGTGCGAATCATTAGTTAACTCATCCCAAATACCCGAGAAATAAACCGCCGTGCTCGCAAAGATACCTGGAAAATGCTCGTCGATCCAAGCTATTGTATCACCCTTTACTTGTAGGCAGCGTGACGTTGCAATCATTAGATGATGGTGTTGTGCCAAACGCTCTAGCACCTCCAGCGCGCCGCCAATGTGCCCATAGCCCGCGCTTAGGCTCGTGCTCACAATCTCGGCAGTGCGACGCTCCACTTCAGCATTATCCACCTGCCACATCTTGGCCCAGTGCTCATCGTAGTCATCGACCGTCAGGTGCGTCCCCCAGCGCTGGTTGCTAAAGGCGACGATGCCAGCGGCATTCTCCGCCAGCACGTCGTCGACATCCACAGCAATGCGCAGGCGGCGCATTAGCTCAGCCCCTCTAGGTACGCTGCTAGCTCATCCAGCGGCACCGTTGTCTCACCCTGCTGGGTGCGCACACTTACCTGGCGGTTGGCTTTGTCGCGTGGGCCAACGATAATCTGCACCGGAATTTTTACAACAGTAGCCTCGCGGATCTTTTTGCCAAGCGATTCATTGCGCATATCTGTTGTATATCTTACCTCGTTGTATTTTATAGGACGCATCAGTACCACTGTTTTGAGCACCGATGTGATTTCATCAACATAGTCTTCTACGGTGTTGTTAATTGTGAGAATACGAACTTGCTCAGGCGCAATCCAGAAGGGGAACCACCCCGCCGTGTGCTCAATAAAGACGCTCAGGAAGCGCTCAATCGAGCCCAGCAGCGCGCTATGAATCATCACTGGCCGAGCCATCTCACCCGCTTCATCGGTATATTCGAGGCCAAAGCGCTCAGGCTGGACGAAGTCGAGCTGCACCGTCGCTACCTGGTGCTCGCGGCCAATCGCATCCGTCGCCATGAAGTCGATCTTCGGCCCATAAAAGGCCGCTTCGCCCTCCTGCTCAAAGTAATCTAACTGCTTGGCCATCACAGCTGCCTTGAGCTGAGCCTGGGCCGATTGCCACAATTCTGGCGCCCCAAGGTAGCCCTCGCCCTCATCGCGATAGCTCAAGCGGACACGCAGCTTCATCCCCACAATGTGGTACAGCTCCTCGGCGCAAGCCAGCAAATTACTCATCTCCTGCTCGATCTGATCCGGCCGGCAAAACACATGGCTATCATCCTGCGTCAGCGAACGCACCCGGCTCAGGCCACCCAGCTCGCCAGTTTTTTCGTCGCGGTAGTCGGTCGTCGTCTCGAGGTAGCGCACCGGCATATCGCGGTAGCTCCGTGGCTGGCTGGCAAAAATCTGCGTGTGGTGCGGGCAGTTCATCGGCTTGAGGGCCATCTTGTCGCTCGTCTCTTGGCTCGTCACGAGAAAGAGTTCATCGCCAAACTTCGCCCAGTGCCCACTCGTCTCATACAAATCTTTCTTGGTAATGTGTGGTGTCCAGACTTTGGCAAAGCCGTATTTCTCACGCAGCTGGTTGGAGAGCTGGGCTGCTTTATCGCGCAAGATCGTGCCACGCGGTGTAAAGAGCGGCAAGCCCACCCCCACCAGTGGTGACATTGTGTAGAGGTCGAGCTCCTTGCCAAGCTTGCGGTGGTCGCGCTTTTTGGCTTCTTCGCGCATCTGTAGGTAGCTATCAAGCTCTGCTTGCGTTGCAAAGGCCACGCCATAGAGCCGCTGCATCTGCGGCCGGGTCTCGTCGCCTCGCCAGTACGCACCAGCCACACGCAGCAGCTTGAAGGCCCCCACCTTGCCCGTACTCTCCACGTGCCCACCACGACACAGATCGGTGTAATCGCCCTGAGAGTAGAGTGATACCGTCTCTACCTTGCTCTCGCCTTCTGCGGCGCTACCAAGGGCCTCTCCAGCCAATTCTTTGGCAATGGTCGTCCCCGAGCGCTTCAGGTCATTGAGCAGCTCAATCTTGTACGGCTGATCTGCCTCCTTCGCCCAGGCAATCGCCTCATCCACCGGCACATCGCGGTGCGTAAAGGGCAGATCGCGGGCAATAATGCGTCGCATCTCCTTCTCGATTGTGCCAAAATCTGCCTCAGATATCGTCACATCACCAAGGTCAATATCATAATAAAACCCCTGCTCGATGGCTGGCCCCACGCCAAACTTCGCCTGTGGCCACAAATGCTGGACGGCTTGCGCCATGATGTGCGCCAAGCTGTGGCGCATTGCTTGCTGCTCGTTATTCATTGCTTTGTTTGCTCATCAACTCCTCCGCCGCACACTGGCAGCCAAAAGCCGACTCGCTCCTCCTTGGATATAAATTATGTTGATAAAAATAAAAACATGCGCCCTGGCACGGATATACTCCATCCGACCAATCTCGCATGTCTCGGGCCGCTTGCACGCAAACGGCGGTTCCACCGGACTTCTTGGCGCTTACCGCCAAGCACTCATGACGCAACGTTCTCGCACATCACGACAGCCCACGAAGCTCGGGAGGCTGGTGAGGCCCCGTCAGCACTTACCGTCTATTGTATAACGAGAGTGGGGGTGGGTGCAAATAGTGTCAGCCTCAACCTCTCCCAACTACTTCGGTCTCACGGCAAACCCATCGCGCAAGAAAATATCTGGAGGCCAGTGGCTGTGGGGGCGGATAAGCTCTGTGATTCATCTGGCCGGAACATTTTCGGTGTGATGGGTTTGTTGTGAGGGCGAAGATGATAAGTTTGCACGTTCAGGTATGTGTCCCATGTACCCTTGCCCTCCCCTGCATCTTCTGCTACAATACACGTGTCGGGCGATTAGCTCATTTGGCTAGAGCGCTTCATTGACGTTGAAGAGGTGAGAGGTTCGAATCCTCTATTGCCCACCATTTCGGTCTATTTGCCAGTGCACCATGTCGGTCTGTAAGGTGCGCTGGCGCGAAAGCACTTACTACTACAGTAAGTGCTTTTTGTTATGACAAAGCCTCGCCAATATTGCTTCGCTCCCCGCCCACACCACAAACTTGCAAAACGCAAGCCTTGATGCTACGCTAAAGGCATGACACGAACAGCTCACAAACGCTCAGCCTGCCCCATTAGCTACAGCCTCGACCTTTTTGGCGACAAATGGACACTCCTTATCATGCGTGACGTGCTGCTCTTTGGGCGCTGCTACTTCCGCGAATTCGCACGCGATGAGCGCATTGCGAGCAATATTTTGGCCGATCGCTTGGCGCGGTTAGAATCGGCTGGCTTGCTTGATAAGCAACGCGATCCACTCCAAGGCAATCAATACATTTATAGCCCAACAGACAACAGCTGGCAGCTCTTGCCACTGCTCGTCGAGCTGCTCTTTTGGGGCACCTGTGCCGACCCACATGCTGCCGTGAGCGACGACTATCGTGCCACCATCGCCCACGAAAAAGATTTGCTCAAACAAGAAATAATGCTTGCCGCAAAAACCGGCACCTTCGTCGACTACTACCACAACACCATGGGTATACAGAGGTAGAGACTCTTACAAAAACTGATATATAGCAAAAACACGTAGCATATTTTGGTTGCAAATTGCAAGTAATCTACCCTGCTCGATGCAGCTACTTCTCCTCTCAGCTCTGCCTATCTCACTCCCGCAGATTCACATTTTTTGAACTATAACAAAAATTATTCACATAATGGCGTGCGTCCATCGCCACCTATTATTCGCTCGCAAGCGCCTTGTTGCCGTCGCAATCAACCATGACTGTAACCTCTCAGCCCATCGTATCATTTGCATATTACAAGCAAAATGACGAGCTGTATTGCACTCTATTTGCGAGTTCATTATGACAAAGTGTGGGTAGATTCACACACTGTGTTGCACTCACCTAGACCACCTGCCCAGCCCAAGAAATCACTCACGCCATCATCAAACCCACGCGTCTACTGTGCAATATAAAACATATGCTTATCAATATCACACGCTATCTGTACACCCCTCTCCATTATCTCTACGAATGAAGCAGCAAAAACCAGCACCAACAAATGAAAATTTGGTGTATATATTCACATCACTCATACATCCTGTCGCTAAACTATGACGAGTTCGCCTGCGCCAGGCTGTCGTATCCTGAGCAGCATAAAGAAACCTGGCATGCCACCACGTTTTTGAGTGCCCCACCCTTTTCACAGCACCACCTAGCAGGCATAGCTGCGGTTTCTTGCCTATTATTCATCCACACTACACTGCTAGTTATCCACATTGCTTATGGCCATTTTGCTGCGCATCATATGCGTTTGGTGATATAATGCACGCATAACTCTCGTTTGTATTTTGGTATTTTTATAGTATAACAGTTATTTTGATAAACTGACCTCTGTACAATCTGCCGGAGTGCCTTACTCGTATTGCCACTATGAGCCCTACAAATCACTGATTCTTGGCGCTATAACCCCAAGACAGTCTCGCTCTGAGCTAGCAAATCAACAGCCTCAGCGGCGGCAATAACACACATGCCAGCCCCCCTTCTCGCAGAATAATAAAGCGATACGCTCGATTGAACCCCCACAGACAAAGCAGAGACATAAGAGGTTCGTGCACACAAGAGATGTGAACGAAATACCACTGATAAACGGCCTTCTAGCGCCAGAGTCTTACCTACTCCTCAGTACCACCCCCCCTCTCTCGCTCTTCAGCGGGGCATAAATCTGCCACGAAGCCCCACCAGACCACCGTCAACATGAGAAATACCACGCTAGACGTAATCCTTATAACTCCCTCGCCAAGGACAGCAGAGCGTATAAGGTGGCTGATACCGTAGACCCCGATCCCCTGCCAATACAAAAACCGGCCATTCTCTGGCCGGTTATATATACCGCTACAAAAGCGCGAATTCTACTCTTTCTTACGCTGCTTCTTGGCGGCTTTTTGGGCTTGTTTGGCAGCTTTGGCGCGGTCGCGCGATCCGGTAGTGGCCTTGACGGTTACATCAAATTTGTCGAGGTAGCGACCAAACGCCAGGTGTGTCTGCGCATTAAAGGCACCAATCGCACTAAAGCAAATGGATGTGACGGGCATAAGAATCCACTGCGCCACCATGGCAAAGCTGCGCCGACGCTTGTAGCGCTCGGGCCGAGGTGGCAGCATCTTGAGCATCAAGAAGACAGTAATAAAGATACCAATCATCGCGAAGCGCTGCAAATTACTAATTACCTCGGGCAACATATGCACCGCATAGCTGCGTGATGATTCTTGGTTTATCAACAGTGGTACCCACCCACCAAAGGTCACCAAAAACGCCATCACAGCCAGGGTCACATGCCCATCGAGCAAGCGCATGAAGCGGGCAAACACCTCGGCAAATGGCACATTGCGCCGCCGCGTAAAGGTGCGTATTGCGACATACGGGATATCCGACGCGCCGTAACTCCAGCGCCGAAGCTGCTTAAACTGCGCCACCACTGTCCCCCAGAAGGTGTTGTCCATCACGGCATCTTGGTAGATCGGCACATGGATGGGCAAAACACTGTAGTCTCCCGCAAAGTAGAAGTAACTGCGCCAGTACTGGTGGCCATCTTCCACAATGCTGCGCGTGCTCCAAAAGTTCATCTCCACCAGCGCGTCCATTGGCTGTGAGTGCGAGGCAAAGTTGCGCAGTGTGTGGGGGCGCATGCTGCTGATGATCGTCCAGAAGGAGTTACCCGTCGCAATCACCCGCATTGGCGCTGGGGCATCCCAGATGTTGCCAAAGTATAGTGCAATCGGCTGATACGACAAACGCTTGCGCTCGGGGTGAACGATATACTCATACGCCACATAGTCGAAGTATGATGGATACGGACGGTTGTCGCTGTCGAGCGTGGTGATCATCACATCACTGTAGGCAATCCCCTGCTCGTCACAATAGCGCTGGAGCTGCTTACCAGCATAAGTGATGTTACCACCCTTACCAATCACCTCATCGGGCATATCCTTGGGGTGCATGATAGTCTGGAAGGTGAAGAATACATCGCCATACTCCTGCTGGAGGCGAGCGGCTGTGCGGGCAATATCCACTCCACCACGCTCCTCGTAAGCAAGAACGAGGATGATCTGTTTGTTGTTGTACGTTGTGTTCTTAACTGACTCGATGGTAGGTTGCAAGACATCATACGACTCGTTGTACGCCGCTACAATCACTGCTTGGTAAAGATGCGATGGCCGCGGGAAGCTCGCTGGGTCGGCCGCCATGAGGCGGAGATTCTCGCGATGCTCTTGGGCGTGAAATTCGCGCTGATGACGCCTAGGCAATGGCTGCTGCTGGATGGCAGCATAGCTTGCTACTGGGTCTTCGAGCTGCTCCAGGCGCTGCCGCCAGTCTACCTTCTGCGCCTTCTCCAGCTGGTGGTGGCCTGTCAGTGTACGGTAGGCAATGCCAACCGAGCGGACAATTACACTCATCACCAAGACGAGGAGGTAGATAGACGCCCACAGTGGATTAACCAAAGACAAAATGATGAAGAGTATTAGCATCCCATAGCTTAAGAATGCTGGGAGAATTTCAAATAATCGGTAGAGGAGGGTGCGCTTGCCCATAGGCAGCTCGAGATCGTTGTGGTTCATTTATCGATACGCCAGGTGCATTACTGCTAATCCATACGAGGCAGCAACCAGCAGCACCAATACTGCTGCCGCCCCCACAAAAAGCGCTGTCTGGCGGCGCTGCAGGCTATATAGCTTAACCATCAGGCCAATGTGCATCACCATCACCAGCGCACCAAACAACACAAAACTGAGCAAATAATACCAATAACTCTTATAAAAGTGCGCCTCGCCAAAGGCGGTGTAGCGCACATAAACCTGCACATCGCGCACCTGCAGCGTGAAGCCCATCACCAGCATATAGATGATGCCCGCAACAAACACGCCAATCAGCGCCGCAAAGAATGGCCGATCGGCCGCGATCGTGCGGAGAGGGGTGCGCAGAAAATCCTTTTTCTCTTTGGTCATAAACAAATGGAGCCGCTGACCGGACTCGAACCGGTGACCTACGCTTTACGAAAGCGCCGCTCTACCAACTGAGCTACAGCGGCATCACCGCTATATTATACTAGAGGCGAGGCGAAAATGGAAGGCAGCGCGGCAGGGATAGCCTGTAGAAGCTACCTTGTGCTGCAGGGTAATAACCTAATTTTCACTGCTTCTCACGCTCACCCTCCCCGCACTCCCTCCTCCGGAACACTATAAGGGTCGATATCTCCCAGATACCGACCTCTTGCGCTGGGCTGAAAACAGATTATTACAATCTGTTTTCACACTCCATCGGATGAAGTGTGGGGAGGGTGAGCTAGCGCTAGAAAAAGCAAAAAACCTGCGATTCCTTTCGTGAACCTCTTGCGATTTTTGGTAATTGCTGCTACTATTGATCTAGCCTATGCGCTCGTAGTGAAGATGGCCTATCACGTCTCCCTGTCACGGAGAAGATCGCCGGTTCGAATCCGGTCGAGCGCGCCAGTATTGGATACGATATACCCTCTTGCAGTGCGTCAAGTGGGTGTTTTTATTTAGTGCACGAATAACCCCTGTTGTAGCTCACATCATCTTCACCTCAACCCTCACACATCACAAAAACACCTCTGAGAGAGGTGTTTTTGCAGTAGTCCGATGCCAACGCTTAGCGCGTAAACTTCTCGTGCAACGCATGGTACTCGTAGATTTCGTCATCTGAGAACCAGTGGTTGATCTCTTGCTCAGCTTCCTCGGGATTGCCCGAAGCATGGATGAGGTTGGGCACACCCTTGTCTTCGTCGTTGGCATAGCCAAAGCTCATGTGCGAGTAGTCGCCGCGGATCGTCCCCATCTCGGCAGCCATTGGCTCGGTGGGGCCCACCAGCTTGCGCACCAGCTTGACAGCCTCTACTCCCTCAAACACCATGGCAATAACTGGCCCTTGCATCATAAAGTCCAGCGTCACCCCAAAGGCGTGCTTGCCACGGCGCGACACCATCTTGCCAATCTCCTCGTAGTGGCGGTAGTAATGATCACGTGTCGGAGCGATCATCTTGACAGCCACGATCTTGAGGCCCACTCGCTCAAAACGGGTCAAAATCTCGCCGACAATTCCCCGCTGCACAGCGTCTGGCTTGAAGACGACCAAGGTCTTTTGCACATTATTATTGTTGGGCACCGCTGTTGTTTCGCTCATAAAGCTCCTTAATTGTTAGGTTTGCTTGTATTATAGCGTATTGTGAGTGATCGCGAAAATGGGAAGCGCTAGAACTAAGGTGTATTGCGTCGTAGCCTACTGGATCGAAAATGTTCCGGCCAGATTAGACGATAGAGCATCCCCGCATACATTATTGCTGGCCTCCAGATATTTTCTTATCCAGTAGGCTACGGTGCTGCTGACAAAATAATCATATGGTCAGATACGATAACCCTGCCGACACCTGATGCTCTACCTCTCTGTCTATATATTGTGGTATACTATGGCAAATGGCACAGCACTATTATATGCAAGATTTGATCATCGACTTCATCGAATATATGGAGGTGGAGCGCGGCCGATCATCCAAAACAGCAGAGAACTACAAGCACTACCTCGAGCGCTTCGTTGAGTTTGCTGGTGCTGAATTGACGGTCGATCAGATCACGCCCGAGTTGGTGCGGCGCTACCGCCTCTGGCTCAACCGCTACCAAAGCGTCTATGGCGAGGAACTCGGCATGCTTACCCAGAGTTACCACCTCATCGCGCTGCGCGGCTTTCTCAACTACCTCTCTAAGCGCGACATCACCAGCCTCTCGCCCAGCAAGATCGAGCTCCCCAAGACACACAAACGGCAAGTCACGTTCCTCCATTATGACGAAGTAGAGCGGATGATTGATGCCGTGCCAAGCGATGGCAAAGAAGCCAATTTGCGCGACAAAGCCATCATCGAGCTGCTCTTCTCCAGTGGTCTGCGCGTCTCGGAGCTCGTCAATCTCAATCGCGACCACATCAACCTCAAGCGCCGCGAGTTCATGGTGCGTGGTAAGGGCCAAAAAGACCGTCCGGTCTTCGTCAGTAGCCGTGCCGCCGAGCAGATCGAGACCTACCTCAGCGCCCGACATGATTCGCTCGACCCACTCTTCATCAGCTATAGTCGCAACCACGGTGCCACAAACACCAGTGGCGACTTCCGCCGCCTCACGACGCGCAGTGTGCAATCGATGATTGGCAAATATGCCCGCCTCGCTGGCATCACTAAGCACGTCAGCCCCCACACTATGCGCCACAGCTTCGCTACCGACCTATTAATGAACGGTGCCGATTTGCGCAGTGTCCAGAGCATGCTCGGCCACAGCAACATCAGCACCACACAGGTCTACACCCACGTCACCGATCAACACCTGCGCGACATCTTCGAGCAGTTTCATAGTGGGAGAGAACAGGGGTAGGAACCCTAGAAAGGAAACTATAAATAATATGTCATCACCAAGTAACAACATCCAGCCTTCGCGAGCAACTGAGCACAGGGGCTCGGATGGTAGTGTAATCAGAATGTTTGACCACAAAGAAGCGATGAGAGTAATCCTCGCTTGGGCGGACCATGACTGGCCGATGACCAAACAACAGTCGTTCGAGCTGCGAGATTCATTGGGGTGGCGTCTTGGCCCTGAAGGCAGAGGCTTTGTCAGCACAGTTCAAGTTGGTAGCGAGCGAGATGGATCCATTCTCTTCGATCACAAAATGGAGTATTTTAGCTCTATAACGATACCATTAACAACGAATATTCCTAGCGAATTGGAGAAAGAATTTGCACATAAGCTTGATGACCTATATTCTGCGTGCGTGAAGTCTATGCAATCAAAATTTGGTAGAGGTAAGGACGATTCGGACGATACAATACTACACCATTCTTGGTACCTTCCTTCAAAGGCGTGTGTCTCCATAGGCAGGTTCATTGACAAGACAGTTTATGATAATACAGACATCCGTTATACCGTAAGCGTCACAATAGAGTCTCCAGCAATGAAGGATATAACCGACGCAGAAAATGCCTACTTCGAGTACTTTGGGCCGGACGCGCCGTAAATAACATCCCCTTCTTACACATAAATATAGGTCGCTATTCTAAATAATAGCGACCTATCTATTTTAGATTCTCATTCCTACGGATTACACGACGTGCCCAGTGGCCCGGCTTCGTCGTTGGTGACGTAGAAGTTTTTACAGAGGCTGCCGGTGATGTCGACGCCCTGCTCCGGGAAGGTAAAGCTACCATTGGTGTTGAAGCCAACATTGACGCGGCTTTTGATGCGGCGAAAGATGGTGTCTGCCCGGCCGGTGGAGTCGATTTCGGGCTGGACGGTGTCGAACTTCGTCACGCTAGTTGCTCGTTTGAGCGAGATCTTGACTGCCGAGGCTTTGTACAGGCTGGTCACGCGCAAGAACGCCACACGCGAGCCAGCTGGCACAGACTCACCACCAGCCATCTGGAGGACGGCTTGGCAGGCGTAGCCACCACCGGTGTAGCGCGCATTGGAGCACGGCACGGCATTGACGGTCGTCTGAGCGCCACTATCGCTATTGGCGCGCAGGCCGGGGCGCTGGATGGTGAGTGGGTTGGCATTGTCGGTGATGATGCTGGGGCGCAAGAAGTTGGTCGAGACTTGGGCGCTGTCGAGCTCGCTCAGGCTCACACTTGTCTTGGTGGGCAAGACAGCCTGGGCCCGGATGAGAGCTGGCGCGTTGGGGCTCCACTGGTCTTTGCGCGGCAATGAGCGGAGGTCGCCAGAGGTTGGCGTCTCGATGGAGGCAACTTCGTTATCGCTGTTTTTCTTGCGCATCCACTCGATCTGCACACTATCAAAGGCATCTGCGCCAACCAACGGAATGACAGTCGACTCCCCTTCTGCAAGGTCAAGCTTGACGTCTTCAGTCTTGGCCTCGATCTTGACGCAGGTGTAGGCTTGGTTGAGTGTGCTGCTGCCGCTACTGGTCTTAATGGTCGTCTCACCACTGACGGACGACACCACACCAGCTGCTGCCACGGTGTTGCAACGCTGCTGCTCAATGGCGCGGCGAGCCCGCTCATTACCCTTGAGAGCCGCACGAATGACACGCTTGCCATCCTCTACTCCAGCGACCGCCGAGTCGTAGGCACTCTGCGAGAGGTCGTTGTTGCTGGCGCGCTGCTGCTCCTGCACCATCAGGCGGATGAAGCTCACTGTCACCACTGCAATCAGCACGGTCGAAAACATCACCACAAAGAGCGACACCATGCCGGCCTGCTGCTGCTTGTTGCTCTGCTGTTGTATCCACCTCATCATCCTACCCCTGTATCAATGTCTCAAAAATATTAATGGCGCAGAAGTTATAATTAGCACTGTCGTTCGTGGGCGGCTTGCAGGTCTGGTTGGCAGTGTTGATCGTATCTTGCTGGTTTGTCCCAATGACGAAGCGGAGGCGATAGATGGTATGTGTACCTTCGGTCGATTCGATAGCGGGATTGATCTGCAAATCGCGCAGCGCCAAATCCCCCTCACGCGAGCCCAGCAGCTCCGTTGCTTTGCTAAGAAATACATCGGTCGAGTACGTGCCACGAGCCGTTGGGTTGCAATACTGCGCACCAGCATCGGCCACACGGGCGAGGACAATCATATCGCCGCGCACATCACCCTGGCGTGTGTCGTTTTGGTAGCGGATGGCACTGCCTTGCTGTAGCTTGGCGGCTGGGCTCCACACATACGACATCGTGCCAAAGCACAGGCGCCCCAGCCCACTACCTTTGTCTGGCGACACATAGCGGATCCCATCTGCCGAGGCCAAGGCATCGCGCCGGAAGGAATCGGCTACATCGCGCCCCGCGAGGTTGATCGACTTGAGCGTCACCCCCTTTGTATACAGACCGATGATCTGCAGCGTGGAGGTCGTAATGGCAATGAGTAGCACCGAGAGGAAGCTCATCGCCAGCAGCAGCTCGATGAGGGTAAATCCTGACTCTTTGCGCTGTGCAGCCTGCCGTGCTAGGTACTGCCGCGGCTTCTCTCCCTGTGTTTTACCCCTGTTAGCGCGCCACATCATATAACCTCGTTACGGTGCCAATCGTCATTGGCTTATCGCTCGCTACAGTCGGCCAGCAGGCAGATACATACACATCATAGGCGAGGTTGGCGTTGGCGCCCTCCGCCTTGACGATCTGGACGAAGAGCCCCTGCGCCCGCGGATCATTGCCAAAGTCTACCTTGCTGTAGGTTGTCGGTTCGGGCTGGTAGCTCGCGTTGGTCGGCTCGAAGAGACGGATGACCTGCTTGCCCGAGGCAGCATCGGCCCGCGGCGCAACAAAGAACGCGCCGCGCCCCCGTAGTGTGTCTGGCGTAAGACGGCAGTTGCTCTCGGCGAGCTCGCTCAGCGTAATGGGCGTGGTCGTACCAACCTTACCTTTGATGGTCTCCCACAGCTGCTGGTTGACGGCCTGCTGAGCAGTCCGAATCAGCAACACCTGCGAGTCGATCTGCTGCCGCACCTGCGTTACCTCCAGCGAGCGCTGCGCCAGCGCCATACCTTGGTTCATAATCATAAATGCCCCCACAATCACCATACTAAAGAGCACGAAGGCAAACATCACCTCGATGATCGTATCACCCCGCTCGTGGCGACGCCCTAGCATTGGCCTATCCCTCCACCGATCAGCTTCACACTGCTGGCCGAGCTGCCACCCCGGGCAATCACTGCCCCACTAATGCCAGTAAAGACCAAGCCATCGGGGTCAATACAGAGGTTGGTGTCGCCTTTTTGGGCGTCATTATCAGGCGAGAGAACGGTCATCGGGTTGTCTGTGTTACCAATGTAGGTCTTGATGGCACCACTGGAGGGCGAGCGCACGATCAAATACGAGTGACGCGCACCCTGCCGCAGCGCCGTCTCCCAGGCTAGTTCATACGTAGTCGTTTGGCTGGCGGTGTCTGACTGGACAAGCCCAGAGCGAGTCAGCGCCTCATAATCCGTTGCTGCAGCTGAGCCATCGCGCGTGGCATAGATCGTCCGTGCGATGAGGCTCCGGCCATCGCGGCTAGTGGTAATGAACCGCCCAATGATGGTGCACTCGCTCGTGCCGGGCACCTGTGGAGTAATACTCTGGCTAATGCCGCTGGTGCTGCAGCCAAGGTTGCGGTCGTGATCATTCTGGACATTCACCACCCGGTCGTACTCCCCCTGGAAGAAACTCACCAGCGAATGGGTGGCATCACGGTAGCGCTGGGCATTGACCGTCGCACCCACACCTACCATAATCCCGGCTGCCATTGCCCCACTCACCGCCAAAAACAGCATCATCTCAATAATGGTGAACCCTGGCTTCACTGGCATACTCATAACCTCTCTAGTATAGCACAAGCAGCATTAGCAGCACAGGGCGATGGGGCGATTCTGGGGAGAGATAATACCTCTGCACAGCTTAGGTATAGAGCGCAAAAACCAGCCGCTCATGGGCTGGTCTTTGCTTGGTTCACTTCAAAGGGTTTTATTGCCTACTGCGTCTCTTTGCTAGCCGGCAGCTCTTCCTCAATATCTTGCATAGCAGCAAGGACGAGTTCGTACGCCTTTGGGTTAGTTGAATCACCTAGCCTGCCACCAACACGAAGCACCTTTGCCTCATCATTACACTGGCCAGCAGAGGTTACCAGTACTGTCCCTACTGGGTAAAAATCACGGTAGTAATCCTTCCGTTCCTCTGTTAGTGGTCGATCGGAATACACTTCGACTGCTGGGCCAGTTACAACGCTAATATTGATACCTTCTTGCTGTGCATTCTTATACTGCTCTTCGTTGTATGGATCAGTGATTTTGCATTCACTACCCTTAAATATTTGATCCTCTGTCGCCCATTGATTTAGAGCACCAGTAGGGCTACCTTCACGAAGAACCCGCGCTACAACTGCTGTCTCATACTGCACAAAGTTCCCGCGCGAATCTCTAGTCTCGCCGCCAGCATAACTAGTGACGGCAACATGCTTGTCCTCAGGTCGGCTACCAAAGCCATTCTCTGCCAATACTATGCCAAGCCGCTGTATTTCCCCAACAATATCTTTGCAGTAGTTCTCTTTGCGCTCGTTAGCGAGCTTTGTTTCGACCTTTGCTAGTGCCTCTTTTATCAGCTCCTCACGCTTGGCATCCTCTCCTTTGCTGAATTCCTCAGTCTTTGGCATTGGAAAGTCTCGTAGCGTTGGCTCGTACGGCTTTGCTTGGCCTGTCTCACCATTAAGTGGCTGGTCATATCGTGACATCATATCTCCTTGGAGTTAGGTGTTTATGATGCCTATAGTACTCTCTCTCTCTCTCTGGATTGTCAAGTATTACATCAGGTTTACAAGAAGGAGCAAATCTACCCAGCCTGAGCCTCAAAAGCCCAGTGGCAGCGCCACCAGCGCGCGCAAGATAGACCCACCAAACAAGAGCGAGATAACGCAGCCAATGATAAGCAGCGGCCCAAATGGCACCTGCGAGCGCGTATTGAGCTGGCCACGCGCTAGGCCCGGCAGGACGATGATACAACCCAGCATGTTGGAGAAAAACAGCGTCATAAAGGCCAATCGCCAATCGCCCAGCAGCAGCGCCAAGCCCACGCAGAGCTTCACATCACCAAAGCCAATCCACGCCCCGCGCGAGATGGCATACAGCCCGCCATACAGCCCCGCCAGCAGCGCCACCGCCCCCGTGAGCGATACAAGATCAACATCGTGCAGCGTCGTCATCCGCGCCAGCACGAAGAGTACGCCCAATACCATCAAGCCATAGTTAAGCGGGTCGGGCAGGAGCTGCCACTTGGCGTCATACGCCGCGAGGATCATCAGCACCAAGGCCACCACCACCCACACAGCAAAGAGCAGGCTGCTGGCTGGCAGTGCCCACGGCCACACCAGGTACGACAGTGCCAGGCCCACCCCCAACACCAGCTCCATCACCAGCTCGAACCAACCAATGAACTGCTGGCAATAGCGGCAGCGCCCACCGGTGGACAGCCAGCTCACGACTGGCAGTAGATCATACCACGCCAGCACATGCCCACAGTGCAGGCAGCGCGAGCGGTCGTCTCGCACTGTACCTTGCAAGAGGACGCGCAGTTGACGCCATTCGTGTTTGTCGTAGGGGTGGCCGGTTTGCTTATCAGTCCGCAGTTGCCGCGCGCGCACCCGCCACACTTGCGCGCCCGCAAAGCTACCCAGCACTACGCCGAGAAGGAGCAGTGCGCCTGCTATCAAGATCGTCATACCTCACTAGTATAGCAAAGATATGCAAAAACGTGCTACATCATCACGCGCTACCGAAGGCTCGTATAGACACACCATCTGGCTAGAATATGCAGCAGATTCTCTCACCCGCTCGTTTACTGACCTTCACAAATTTTCTTGTTTGGCACGCATGTTGTGTGAGCCTCAGGATTTATCTGTACCTTGCATATACAAATCTCATTTTCTTAATGCCGCCCCACCTCCCCACCACTTCTTCCAATAATGTGTGAGAATCTGTGGAGATGCAGAGCCAACGTCATTAAAAATAGGTCAGTATGAGACCGTGGCGTTTTAGGGTAGAGTTATACTCACACAGTATCACCTCTGTATGATGAACTGCTGAATCGTACTTGTGTAAGAAAATATCTGGAGGCCAGCAATCAAGCAAGCGGATACATGCTGTGTATTATCTGGCCGGAACATTTTCGTCACAAGTATGATTCAGCAATCCGTGTCATTCATCATAAAAAGAGGCTGGCACCCCTTTGGCGCCAGCCATCTTCTTGTGTATCTTCTGCTCGGCTACTACGACTCGAGGCAATATGCCACGCCGTTGCCACCCGCTTCGAGCTTGGTGACGACGACGAATTGCTTCGATGTGCCCTTCTTGAGGGTAGCACCATCAGCGTTGGTGGCATCACAGCGCACACCCTTGACGACGATGGCGCTCTCGGTAGAAGGCGTTACGGTGCCATTGCCCGCGTTGTCTTGGACGGAGATGCTCTCTTTGTCGAGGTTCGAGAGGTCGCCTAGATAACCCTTGAGGCCCTTACTGTCGGGGAACTTCCCGCGGTTGTTTGATGTATATTGCGTCACAGCAGCAGCGATGTTTTGCACATCATTCTTGCGTGCTGTATCGCGCTGACCCCGCTGCAGAGCAGGTAGCGCCACAAAGACCATCAAGAATATCAAGGCGGCAATCGCCAGCACCAGCATCACCTCGATGATGGTAAACCCTTCTTGTTTCGCTTGGTGTTGTTTCATACTTCTCCTTTGTACCAATGTACGAATATGCTTACGTTACTGCTATCATAGCGTAGAATGGCAGCATTGTCTAGGTTTTGTTCGCACAAGATGATAAGCCTGTGGGGAGAGGGGCAAAACGGTGCTATATGACTGGTATTTTTGGCATAATTGCTAGAGAAAATGCGCTAAAAATGGCCTGTCCTCGCCTATTTCCTGCTGAGAACCATAGGCACGACACATCAGTCGAATACGCCCACTTTGTCTCACGCTTACAACCTATCGCTCCCTTCCTCCCGAATACAAAAAGGATCGACACTTCCCAAGTATGACCTCCCAGCGCCAAGGCTAAAAACCGGTCATTTACGACCGGTTTTCACATGCCATCGGACGAAATACTCTCTATTTCTGCGGCACGTCGATGTATTCTTGCACTTTGCCGTCGCTTTTGAGCTGGGCAACTTGCTTAGTGAGCTCGGTGAGGGGGATGTAGAGGTAGGTGAAGCGGATTTTGCTGTCGTTTTTTTCGTTGACTTTGACGAAGTAGTAGCCACTGTCTGTTGTACTCTTGATAGCACCAGAGGGTTTGCCAGGCTCGAGCTTAGCGATCTCGCTCACTGCGAGGCCGTTGTAGCTACTAGCAAGGTTGATCAAGCCAGAATCCCCCACCTGCGGTTTGCTCCGGCCACTGCCACCAAGCTGGGTCGCGATTTTGGCAAACTCACCATTGCTGCTCGCTACCAACCCCGCGGCTTTGCGCTGCAGCTCATCGGCCGTTTTATCAACCGCAAAGGCTACTCGGGCCCGCACAATGCTGCGCCGCACCGCCTGGCGATAATCCGATGGCGACCAGTTATACATCATGCGCGACGATGCATCATACGTCTCTTGGCTAATCTTGCCATTGGCGGTATTGCGCTGCTGCTCGATAACGGTATCAATGTCTTGGTCGCTCACGGTGATGTTGTGCTGGCGTGCCAACTTGGCAGCGTAGGTATCAACCAGCGCCCGGTTGAGCGACTCACGCTTGATGTGCTTGAGCTGCTCACGGCCATCATCACTGTCGATGCGGATCTCATCGTACTTGCCTAGATAATACTTAGATCCCCGATACTGCACTAGGTAGTCGCTATAGCGCACCAGCTCGCCATCAATACTAGCCACTGGCACAGGAAAGATCTGCGTCATGCGGTAGAGGAGGTTGTTGGAGCTCTGGGCAATGTAGAGCTGCTGCCACGCCACCGCCGCCAGCAGCAAGGCCGCTACCAAGGCCACAATGATCGTATTGATAATCACCCGTCGGCGCGACACCTGGACGGGATGTTTGAACTTGCGTCCACCAGCCAATATCTCTTCGCGGTGCGCCGCTACCGTCTCGTTGGTGATGCGCTCGAACTTCTTGGGAGTGTTGGGGTTGGCTGCGCCCGCCTCTGTTTTGGCGGATTTGCCCGCTTTCTTGCCCCCCCGCTTCGGCTTGAGCGCTGCCAGGCGATCCTTCAAGCCAGTGGCTGGGGCGACCGATGTAGCTTGGGTGCCATAACGGCTGCGTTTGGGTTTTTTGTTTGGTAATTTCATGGTGATACTCCTGCTGCTTGTGCTGCGCGCTCCGCCTCGCTGACGGCATCTTGCAGCTGATTGTAGATCTGCTCGGGATGATCGACATTGCGGATGATGAGATCGCCCACAAATGTTTGGATCACAATCGTACCAAAATGAAACACCTCACCCGAGAATCCTGGTATATTATAGCTGATATTTTGGATTTTTGCCAAGCTCAGCTCCACCACATCGGTACCAAAAAATCCTTTTTGCGTCACTTGGCGGATACGCTGGTTGGTCACGATGTAGTAGGTGTAGCGCCACATCAAAAAATGATAGCAAAAGCCAACAAGCCCGAGCCCCAACCCCACCACTGGCAAGAGAAACAGCTCCAATGTGTCTTGCCAAATCAGTGGTGGAATCGCCCCCACCGCCAGCGGCAGCAGCAGCATATAGAACCCCTTGCGCATGGCAATAATATGCCGCCGAAAGACAAACAGCAACTCCTCACCCTCGCGCTGCCCATTAAATGCCTTGGTCCGTGCCATTACTCCCTGCCTTTTTGTGTGATGATTGTTATGCTTTTCTTGCTGTCTATTGTAGCACGAACTTAACACCACTTGGATGCCAAGCCTAGCTACCGACTGCTATAGGGCGCTCGCTGAACCGAAAATGTTCCGGCCAGAATATACCACAGAGTTTGTCCGCTTGCTTGGTCGCTGGCCTCCAGATATTTTCTTGTTCAGTGAGCGTCTTACAGCAGTATCCTTGCTACATCTCACGCTCACCCTCCCCACACTCCCTCCTCCGGAACACTATAAGGGTCGACGTCTCCCAGACATCGACCTCTTGCGCTGGGCTGAAAACAGATTATTGCAGTCTGTTTTTACACTCCATCGGATGAAGTGATGGGAGTAGAGCAAACGCAAAAGAAGCAAAAGCTTCAATTATTCACCCCCCTTGACACTACCCCACAATCCCCGCGTATAATGAGGTCATGAATAATATGCGGAGCATTTGCCTATGGTGACGGCAGGGCGATTTATCCACAAGCGCCGCACCACTGCTGGTGCCGGAGCGCCACCGGTGCCACCGCCGCACCACCCACCAGCTGCGCCACCACCACCAAAGGTACCAACGCCAGTGGCCGTCGACCCCACCGAGCCAATCACAGCACCTGACTGGCAGCGTCGCCTTGGCCATGGTATCGTGCGAGCGCTCTGCGTACTTGCGGCGGGAGCGCTTGGTTGGCTCTGCTACCTCTGTTGGACGAGTGGTGGCACGCGCACCACGCCAGCCGACTTTATGGCTTGGGTCGTCTCATTCGCCCTCTTCTCCTCCGCCACTATGTTCGTTGGCGCTGCCTGCAGCCGCTGGGACGATATGTCTGACTGGGTGCGATGGGCAGCAGAGGCTGTTGGTGGGTTTGGGAGGCAGTAAAAGCTCCGCATTCTTTGCTTCGTCGCTTCTGCGCTTACCATCACACGATACTCAAGCAAAACAAAAAAACTCGCCGTTACCTTGGCGAGTTTTTGCTATAGCAAGTCAGCACATTTAGCAGCGTACTATACAACTATCAGGCTATTCTTTATTGCTGTTATGCCTGGCCGAATTTGCAAAAGCAACAACGGCGGCTGCGACATTCAATCTAACACCAGTATTTGCAGCAATTTTTTCCGACAATCCAACACCATCTCTACGATCAACTCCTGGCTGATCACAGAGTCTATCATATTCATCTGCGCCAACTCGATAGAGAGTATCAAGAGACGCCTCATCTAAATAGCCAGGGATGCCAACTGCGTCTTCAGTTGGGGTTGGTTCTTGTGGAGGTAGTTCGGTCATAGTTTTACTCCTGTTGAACTAATATTACAGTGAAATTATACCATATATTGATATATCTAACCTTATCAAAAAACACACCCATAGCTATATGGCGAGCACAATAACCTCACTACTCATCCAGTAAAATAGATATAAGACATTGTGGGATCTTACTCTCTAAGCGTGCAGACATGGTAGCCCTATACCCTTATCAAACAGATTAGAAGCACTCCTTGTACTACAAACTAATAGTAATTTTAAAATAATCTAGCAACAAACTACAGTGTATAATATAACGCATATGACAAAGCTTCACCTCCACATCACCAACGCACACCACACCTTCACCACTGCTGAATGTGCTATTTTTCGTCGCGCAACCGAGCAGGCTGAAGCGTTCGTTTCCAGCATATTTGCTCATTTCGATTATGAGGTTGATCTTATCATTGCAACGCCGTCTTTTCTGCTACCGACAATTGCTGAGGATGGTATATCAGGGCGGACGTACCATTCGCGTCTTATCATGCTGTCGATCGACAAGCAGCAACATGCGATCACTGAAGACTTTGTGTTCGAGACAATCTGCCATGAGCTATCGCATTCACTACGTTGGGAAAAGGTTCCAGAGTATGCAGAGACGCTATTCGACGGCATGATACTCGAAGGTCTCGCTGTTGTGCTAGAAGAAGCGGCAATGACCACAACTCAGCGCCCTACAACACAATATTTCCTCAGTACCATGCAACAGACAAGCACAGAAGAGATCAATGGCATAATTGCAATACTCAAAGATACGTTCAATAGTATGGATTACGACTACACCCGCGTATTCTTCACTGGCGATAATACATTACCACGTTGGGCAGGTTATCGACTTGGCTATTATTTTGTCAAGCAATATCTTGAGAAAACGAATCAGACGATTGTACAGGCAACAGAAGATTGGTACCAAACATTTGCAAAGGTACTGCGCAGTTAGTTCGTATACGAGAGTATTGGTACCCCGGATAGGAATCGAACCTACAACCTTCTCCTTAGGACGGAGCCGCTCTATCCAGTTGAGCTACCAGGGCATGGGTATAGTATAGCATGCCCCCTCCTCTGGTGTGAACAATGCCGCTCAACAAAAAAGCCGAGGCATGGACACTCATCCAACCCCGACTATAGTGCACTCTCATATTACCATAAAAAGTTACATGACCATACGTTTCCTGATTAGATTTAACGCAACTCAATCCGTTAGCAATCATACAGAGTAATTCTATTAGGTAGTACTACACTACGTCAGCTGCCCTACCAAGCTATATATCGGGAAGAGAATGGCTGCCACCATGCCGCCAGCCACGATGGCGAGGACGACCATCAGCACGGGCTCGATGGCAGTGGAGATGTTGCGGATTTCTTCGTCTAGCTCGTCTTCGTAGACTTGGGCAGTCTTGCCCATCATTTCGTCAATCTTACCCGACTGCTCACCAATCTTGATCATCTGCGGCACCATTGGCAAAATGTAATCCTCACGGCTCAGTGAGACAGACAGCGCTCGCCCACCCTTGACCTTCTCGGCAGTCCGGCGAATAGAAGCCTCGATGATTGTATTATTAACCCCTGTCGCGGTAATGTCGAGCATGTCGAGCATAGGCACACCGGTCGCAAGCAGCGTCTGGCCAGTACGGGTAAAGCGCGCCATGTAAAGCTTGCGAAACATACTGCCGACGAAGGGCATATTAAGCTTAAGCGTGTCGAAAGCGCGCGTGCCAGGTCCTGTTTTGGCATATTGGCGGATGAAGTAGATAGCACCCACCAGCAAAATCAGCTCCGCCCACCAGAAGGTCGCAGTAAACTTCGCCACAGCGATTAGTGCCGCAGTGAGGAATGGCAGCGTCTTGTGCATATCGCTATATAGCTTCTCCACCTGCGGTACCACCACGAGCAGCATAAAGAGCATCACTCCCATGATCACCGCCAGGACAATGGCTGGATACGTCATAGCACCGCGAATCTTGCTCACCATGGCAGCGTCCTTTTCTTGCTGGGAGGCAACCCGCTTGAGCGCTTGGTCGAGCGTACCAGAGGCCTCACCAGCAGTCACGAGTGAGAGGTAGATTTTGTCGAAGATCTCGGGGTGTTTGCCAAAGGAGTCCGATAGCTGCCGACCGCCCTCAACATCGGCAATGATTTCTTGGATAATCTCTTGTAACTTCTTGTTCTCTGTCTGCTCAAGCACCGTACGAAGGCTCTGCGACAGAGGTAGCCCCGCACCGATTAGTGTTGCGAGCTGACGAGTAAAGACCACTTTGTCCTTGGTTGTCACACGACGCGTCAGGCTGCCAAAGAGCCCACCGCTCTCATCGACTTCTTTGATGTCGAGCGGAACGAAGCCTTGCTCAGTCAAAACGCGTGCCGCCGCCATCTCAGACTCGGCCTGGACGATAGATTTGATGATGGTGTCAGTCGCTTTGTCGCGTGCTTCGTAGTTGAACTTTCGCATCGATTATCCTCTCATTAAGCGCTCAAATTCGGTGAGGTCAACCGCAAACTCGCGGGCGCTATCGTACGTCACGGTGCCACTCTGGACCAGGCTCACCAGTGTGCGATCCATCGTCTGCATGCCTTGGTCTGCTCCAGTCTGGATGATGGCATCAAGCTGGTGACTCTTGCCCTCGCGGATGACGTTGCGTACCGCTGGGTTGGCTACCAAGACCTCAGCGGCCACCACTCGCCCACCACCGATGGCTGGCACGAGGCGCTGGCTACAGATTGCCATCAAGATATTGGCCAGCTGAGCCCGAATCTGTGGCTGCTGGTGCGGCGGGAAGACGTCGATCATGCGGTCGATACTCTGTGCTGCACTGTTGGTGTGCAAGGTAGCAAACACCAAGTGCCCCGTCTCGGCAATGGTGATGGCAGCACTAATCGTCTCAAGATCGCGCATCTCACCAATCAGCACCACGTCTGGGTCTTGGCGCAGGCTGGAGCGCAGCGCGGCGCTAAATGAGTAGGTGTCATAGTGTACCTCACGCTGCACGACCACCGAGCGCTTACTCTTGTGAGTAAACTCGATCGGGTCTTCGATGGTGATGATATGGTGCGACTTCTCAGTGTTGATCTTATCGATCAAAGCAGCCAGTGTGGTCGACTTACCACTACCAGTTGGCCCCGTCACCAGCACCAGGCCACGCGGGAAGTCAGCAAAAGTCATGACGACGGGCGGCATACCGAGCTCGGTCACAGATTTGATTTCATTCGGGATCAAACGCAGCGCAGCCGCCAAGTTGCCCCGCTCATGAAAGGCATTCACCCGGAAGCGCCCAAGATTACCAAAGGCAAAGCTAAAGTCAAACTCTTTATCCTTCATCAGCACCTGCTGTTGGTCTTGGTCGAGAATGGCAAAAACAAGCCGCTCCACCTGCGCTTCGTCTAGTGGGCCAAAGCCCGCCACAGGGGTCAACGCGCCATCGATGCGCAGCATGGGGGGTAACCCCACCTGAATGTGCAAGTCTGAGGCGCGGCGGCGCACCACATCCTCGAGCAGGACTTCTATGCGTAATTCTCTATTTTCCATGGTTGTTGTTGGTTCCTTTCTTATGCTATGTCTGATGTGACACGGTTGACTTCCTCTAGGGTAGTAATCCCTTGCAGCGCCTTGAGGTAGCCATCTTGGCGCATCGTGATCATCCCTTGCTCGATAGCTTTCTTCTGGATCTCGGTACTCGACGCTCGGGCGGTAATGAGCTGCTGGATCTCCTCTGTCACTTCCATCACCTCAAAGAGTCCGGCTCGACCGCTGTAGCCCCGTGGTGTGTTGGCCGTGTCGCGCCCACGCACGAGGCGGTAGGATTTTTGGCCAGCCAGCGGCAAGTCGGTATAGCCAAGGTCGGCCGAAATTTTGGCTGCCTCTGCCTTGGTCTTGGGCAAGAGGTGCCCCACAGTACTGAGGATCATCTCTGTCTCGAGCGGGTTCGACCAATAATTCTCGTGCTGCGGCCCAATCCGGCGCACCAGACGCTGGCCAATGATGGTATTAACAGTGCTGGCAATGAGGAATGGCTCGATATGCATATCGAGCAAGCGCGGCAACACCCCCGCTGCCGAGTTGGTGTGGAGTGTGCTAAAGACAAGGTGGCCCGTCAGTGCCGCCTGGACGGCGAGATTGGCCGTCTCGTTGTCGCGGATCTCCCCCACCATCACCACATCAGGGTCTTGGCGGAGAATACTGCGCAGACCATTAGCAAAGGTAAGACCAACGTCGCTATTGACCTGGATTTGGTTGACTCCCTCCATTTTGTACTCCACCGGGTCTTCCAGTGTGACGATGTTGATGGTATCGTCCTTGATTTCTTTAATCAGTGCATAGAGGCTGGTTGACTTACCACTACCAGTCGGGCCACTAGTGAGGATCATCCCATTGGGGCGGTGAATCCCCTGGCGAATCAGCCGGAGGGCACGCCCAGCATAGCCCATCTGCTCGAGCTCGAAAGATGTGCCAGTCTTGTCCAGCAAGCGGATCACCACCTGCTCGCCCCACACCACAGGGCTAATGGCAATACGGAGGTCAACTTCCTTATCTGCCACCTTGACGGCAAATTGCCCATCCTGCGGGATGCGGTGCTCATCGATCTTCAGTTCAGATAGGATCTTGATCCGGCTTACCAGTGCCGGCTCGATGCTCTTGGGTAATTGCATAACTTCGCGCAGTACGCCATCGACGCGGCAGCGGATCTTGAGCGACTTCTCCAGCGGCTCAATGTGGATATCGCTCGCACGGCTCTTTACGGCGTATTCGAGAATAGTACTCAGGGCGCGGCTAATTGGTGAGTCTTGGACGATTGTCTTGATATCACCCCGAGCTTCAGCGGCTGCCTCGGCCTGCGATACTTGAGCGGCCACATTGACACTGCTGAGGTCGGTGCGGTACTGCTCGAGCACATGACGCACCCCAGCCTCCGACGCCATAAAGACCTTGAGTGGGCGCTGAACGCGGTTGGCAAGGTAGTCGACCGCTTGGACGTTGTTGGCGTCAATCATCGCCACCGCCAAGCGGTTCTGCACCTCGGCCAGTGGCACCGCCATGAAGCGCTCGGCAATATCCGATGGCAAAAGCGTGAGGATGTCTTGGTCGACAATTGTATTGGTGAGATTGACATACGGCACACCAGACACATGGGCAATCGCTCGAGTCAGCAGCTCGTTATCGATCGCCGACTCATCAGTCAGCACAGTCAATAGTGGTCGGCCACTTTCGCGTGCCAGCTTGGTAGCATCATCAAGGCGCTGGCGCGTGATTAGCCCTTCGTCGACGAGGAGTGTGGTGAGTTTTTCTTGCATATCACTTGTCATCAGTGCCACACGCTACCTCTGTTATTTCTGCTGCGATTGCCCAATGATCGTCTCGACCGCTGGGTTGATCGCCTCCTTGTTAAACACTGCACTGTCTGGCTCATCAATCGTATCCGAGAGCTTCTCGACCGTCTCTACCTTGGTGCCACGCTGCGGCATTTGCAAGAATGGGATACTGCTCGCCACAAAAAATGCCACCACCACTGATATACTAGCGATCAAGATAATCATTGCGATGTCGGTCTTCTTCATGGTTTGATGTCCTTTTTCTTTAGCTCGATGGTTTTGGCTGGCGAGTAGTAAGCGTGGGCCGAGATCTTCATGGCGACTTTGCTATCAGTCCGCTCAATGGTCATGCGGTCGATCTCGATCACGCGGATGGAGCGCTCGAAGCGCTGCAAAAGCTCGCGCAGAGCGTTGGGGTTACTGGCTGATACCTCCATGGTGAAGTGAATGGACTGCAAGTTGCCATTGCTGGCGGCGGCGCCAGTGCTGCCAGACGACTCGCTGTCGTCCGTTTGGTCGATATTAAGCGAATCGAGTGACACGCCTGCCACACCATTGACCAGCTTAGACTGGAGCGATGCACCCAGCGCCAGAGCATTATCCTCCGCTGGCAGAGCATCGAGCACCACCTGGAGAGCCTTCTCGTCGTTGTTGATGCGGCTGGCATTGAGGTGTGAGTTGGTCTCGAGCACCTTCAGCTCGCCACGTAGCTTCTCGACTGCGTCGTTGTTGTTCTTGAGTACGGCAGCAGTGTTATTTTTCTCGCCAAGCACCCGCTCCTTGAAGATAATTTGCTGCACCAAAAACCACGATATCACCAGTGCGAAACCCACAATTACTGAGGCTCCGGCCACCCAGAGGAACATCACTCGGCTGGATTGCTCGATCTGTTGGCGCTTGTGGATGGCGGCGTCTTTCTTACTCATTTAGTTCTTCTCCTTGTTGGTCGCCTTGGGCGTAAAGAGGCTATCGGGTACATGCAAGCGCGAGTCGGTCACATTGGTGCTGCCGGTTGGGGCTTCAATGCGCAGGTTCTTAGAGCTATTAGCGAGAAGTTCCTTGGGGTAGGTAAAGGTCAGCTTGAAGCGCAGCACCTTAGCCCCACTGGCGTCCTCGCCATAGCTGGTGTCGCTCACCGTCACATCGTCAGCCAGCTTGACGGTCTGGACGCGGTTATCGCCATCGGTGTAGCTCAGCTTGGTGTTGAGGATCATTTTCTTGAGCTTGTCTGTCGCCTCAAAGCTGTTGGCAGCCGACCCCTCAATAGAGAGCTTGGTCTCGGATGGGTCGAGGCTGACGGTCGACATCTTCACATCATTGGGCGCAGCAGGATTGATGGCACTCAGCACATCGAAGATCCGCGAGTCGATACTCTTATCCTTGTGCATCGAGGAGAGCTGAGCTAGTTGGTTTTGGATGGTGACAATCTGGTTGGCATCTTTAACACTACTAATCTTGCCGTACTGGTCTTTGATCTCGTTGTCGGTCAGCCACTCGCGGGCACTCTGCGTACCAACATACACCACCAGCAGCGCCACCGCTGCGCCAGCGATGATGCTCACGAGAATAGAGAGCGATATCACACCATTGCGCATGCGCTGGGCATGCAGGTATTCGCGCTTGACATCAGGAATGAGGTTAATCTCTATCATGTGTCGTTCCTCCGCTTTGCTAGGCCCACTGCTGTGGCAAACTCTGGTGCGACGTTAGCCAATTGCTCTTGGCTCGTCTGAGGCATATGGATACCGTGCCAGGGGTTACCAGGGGCGGTCGGAACCTCTACCTTGGCCGCAACATACTCGCTGAGATGTGGAATCATCTCGCCAAAGCCCGTCAGTGTAATACTCGACACCTGGGCGCTAGCGTAGCGCGTCTGGAAGAATTTGATCGATTTAATAAGCTCGCTCGCAAAGTTATCCAGCGCACCCTCGATGGCACGCACCACCTGCCCATCGAGCTTATCCTCCGCTAGACCAAACTTGAGGATAAACTGCCGGGCTTGGTCTTCCTGGACGCTGAGGTTTTGTACTGCCGACTTGACGAAGCTGCTCACACCCGACGGAATAGTCCGGACGAGGCGCGGTGCTCCACCATAGATAATGGCAAGATCGGTCGAGAGTTCACCAATGTCGATCAGCATCACTGCGGCGCCATTTGCTGCTTGCTGCGGCGGTGCAAAGGCCCGCACCATGGCAATTGGGTCGGGCTCGATAGCAATCACATTCAGCCCCAGGCCCTCGATAAACTCCAGCTGGTCTTCGCTATACCCCTTCGATACACTGCTAATCAGCACCTCTTGCTGGTCGCTCGCGTGGAGCGATGGCCCCAGCAGCACCCAGTCTACCTTGGCGTCATCCGACATCGGCACATATTGGTCAATTTGGTATTTCATCGTGGCGCGCAGCTCGGCATCGGAAACTTGCGGCACATCGACCACTGTTGTAAAGGTCTTATTTGATGGCAGGCCAATCGCAACATTCTTCGTCTTGATGCCACTCTGGCCCACGGCAGTCATAATGACTTCGCCCAGGCGACGGCGCGACTCTGGTGCATCGCTACTAGTAATACGGCGGTCAACGGGCGCATAGCCATGTGCCACGAGCTCCCACTCGTCGCCAGCTGGTGCTAGCTGCAAAACCCGCACGGCATTGGTACCGATATCGAGTGCAAAGAAATCGCCCGACCCTTTTTGAAACTTCATACTCATCTATTATACATAAGCGACATTGGTTTAGGCAAGGGGGTTGGTGGAAAATATCGATAGTTGACATATCTCTCATTGTCTGATATATATGAGGTTATTATGAAATTCTTTGATCGACTCTCTCGAGAACCAAATATCACCCCCCCAATGAATTAAGTGATACGCCGCCTGGCGGCCGAGCACGGCGAGCGCTTGCAGCTGCGGCAGATCTACTCGCAGAGGAGCAACGGAGACACGAGGAAGAAATGCTCAAGTTCCAGCGTGAGTCTCTAAGTTCTTGGGAAATGCGCAGGCAATTCCTGGAGCGTTCTGGGGCATACCCTGCACCACCTGATCTATATGCATTATGGCTCTATACCTATCTAGAACAAGGCAACGAAATTACTCATCCAAGAGATTATACTTTCCCGCGCGGACAGCTCAGGAGAGACGAGACTATTACACAGCAATCGCTTGCCTCGATTGGGCCAAGTGGTGCAGTATTTGAGGATGAAGAGATATCATATTACGACCAACGTGTTGTCTGGGTACCAACGAAAAGCTGCGATAAAAACTTTATCCCACCAGGCTATGGCTCCCAATCACTTACTATTATGTATCTACCTGACCTTGTCAAGCTAGACACTCGCTCAACTTCTGGCGATTGGCGCCCAGGATGGGAGTATGGCCATTCGACGCTGCTCACCTTAGAGCTCGATGGATCATCACCAACCGGCCTTCGCGCCTCAACAAATGACCCAGACGTCATCAAGTCCTATACCGATATAACCGACATGATCATGGGATTTACTGGTAACTTCGATCCAGCAGCGATGCGCCAAAAACTGAAAGATGCCAAGAACCGACCCGGCCAAGAGTTGGAGCAACTATAACTCACGCTTTGCTATATTGAGTCTGGTATCTTCTACCGCAATAATAGGAGCAGCTTCTAGCCTGCTCCTGTTATAGCCTGTAGCCAATCATCACAGCTAAAACCGCGGTGCGGCTTCTGTTGTGGTGGCGGTGGTGATGGGGAGGTCGTTGTTTTTGTTGTAGCGCGAGCCCCACATAAAGACGTCGGCGCGTTGGTTGAGCACCTCAGCAGCTTCGGCGAGGTTATCCTTCTCAGCACCAAAGGTGCGACGCAGCTGGAGCTGACGCGCCATGATGGTACCGTTGATGGTGAGCTTTTCTTTGCAGGTCTCAGCAGTGAGGCCATTAAAGTACGCACCAACGTGACGGATCTCGTCGCAGGTAGAGATGACTCCCCCACTGCCACCGGTTGGCTGAGCAATCAGCCAAGCATTGACCTCTTTGACATTATGCCGGACGACGATATTCTTAGCCTTGATGACGAGCTGCGAAAGCTTGGTGGCGTCATCGACAGTGGTCGCGCCGTACTTGAGGTCGCCATCGATCGTCACCGTGCCGCCTGCTTCCACCACCAGCGTGCTACTGCCGGGCAGTGTGCCGTGGATGGTGGCATCGCCATTAACGCTGCGCACATTATGGCCCGCAAAGCTCCCCACGTCGATGGATGTACCAGCCGCTGCGCCCCGGCCAAAGCTTGGTACCTTTACATTGCTTGGCGGTGCCCAGCGGCCAGCTGGTGTGGTGGTATTGGCAAAGGCAAGGCTATCCTTGGAGCGGTCATAATCACCACCATACCCTCGCCGGCCAGACAATACACCACCGGTGGCAGAGAGGATTTTGCCGCCATTTTGCGGCGCCATCATGCCATACTCAGCCCAACTGCCATACATGTTACCATCCTTAGTCGTCTTGAGAGTAACGATTTGTGCATCGCCATTGCCACTCGCCGCGCCAATGCCGTTGCCGACGCGCAAGTCGCCACCCCAGATCTGCACCCATGGTAGCTTCGTTACCGTTACGCAGGCGGGCGAGGAAATACGACGCTCGTTGCCGTCGGTGTGTTTATAATTATAATCTTTGATAGCAACGATGCGGCAAATCATATCCCCCACCTTGGCATCGGCCGCGTTGATATCTTTGGTGTCATTCAGGCGCGTGTGGCTCTCAAGATATTTTTTGTTCTCACGAAAGGTGGGCTCGTTGGTGCAGTCGATCGGCTGCTTGCCGCGCAGCCAGGTGCACGCTGTGTCACTCCCACTGTAGCTACCCAGAGCATAGGGGTAGCCCACTGCCGCCCCACGGTCGAAGATACTGCTCAAGCTGCCAAGGAACTGCTGGCGGTGCTGCCCTCGCACGATGAACTGGTAGGCCGCGGCTTCACTCTCGGTGCGGTCTTTGTCGGTGCTTGCACCAGTGTTGTGGATGGATTCGTCGATCCGGCTGGGCGCGATATTCCCACCCTCCAGCGTGGCAAGCTTCTTGCCGTCGATCGTGGCCGATGGATAGAGCTCGAAGTCTGAGTGCACACTAGCACACGCCGGGTCGCTGCGCCGCCACGCTGGGTCACCAGCAATGCCAGGTGACCACGATATCCGTTGGCAGAGTGTGCGGCCAACATCACTCGTTTGGATACGATAGCTGGTATAGCGGTCGGTCGTGCCGCCGCTTGGATACACCGTATAAAAGAGCTGCCCAGGCCGGCCCGTCACATTGCGCGCCAGGCTATGCCCACCACTGTAATTATTGGCAAAGCCAGTACCATCCATCCCCACCGATACGGTTGCACTGTTGGGGCCGTTGTTACGGAGGTCGTGCGCCCAGTAAATTTGCTCACCCGGAAAGGCTCGGACGGATTTTTGCATATTTTGCGTGCCAGGCCACTGCTTGCCCACATAGCTTTGGCCATTGATCGTCCAGGGTGGGATACGCCGCGTGATCGTCACCTTCACATCACTCGTACCACAGGCAATATTCTCGCTGGCAGCCAGGGTGCGTCCGCCATCAGTCGAGATACAGCTATACAGGCCAATCCCCACCGTACGCGACTGCCCCACCGGGATATCAAACTGGCCAATGTCGAGCTGCGCCCGCACTTCGCCACCCTGGCTGGTGTATTGGTTTTGGCCACTGACGCGCCCACGGTACATCACGCTCGACTGGACGTTCTTGATGCGGCTATTGCGGTTGTAATTCCAGTTCATGTTGCGGTCGAGGTGCATCGAGCTAATGTCGAAGGGACCCGAGCGATTGCCCGAGTAGCCCGAGCCACGAATGACGATATCGACGAGGCCGGTTTGGTTGTGGTCAATCGATATACCCGACTTATAATAATCCCGCTCGCCAGGCTGCGAAAACCACACCACTGCACAGGGGCTACCACTGCGGCAGAGCTCGGGCAACTTCGCCTCTACATCATTGTTGGGCCGAGCTGCCACCAGCCCGCCCAGCGCCGCACTCACCCCCACAGCGCACAGCAGCCCCATCAGGCCAGCACGCACCAGTGATTGGCGGCAAAAGTGTACAAATGTCATGCTTATGATTATAGCAAAGTTGGGACAATTGTGCACTGTGTTCATGACACAAGGCAGAGACATCGCCATATATCCTTATATAGCTCATAAATATCGTTAGCTCTCCCTCCTCACCACTTCATCCGATGGAGTGTGAAAACCGGTCGTAATGACCGGTTTTCAGCCCAACGCAAGAGGTCGATACCTGGGAGGTGTCGACCCTTGTAGTGTTCCTGAGGAGGGAGTGTGAGGAGGGTGAGCGTGAGATAGCGCAGGGCTTATCTTGTAATGAAGCAAAATAGCACACCAATGACGAAAGAGTCTTACTTTATATATTATATAGGTCACAACACACTCACCTTCCTCGCATTTTCCTCTTCTCCCCTGCCGATTTCTCCCTTGCGCTGCTATACTATATATATGAGTCTATCTATTGGTATCGTTGGCCTGCCCAATGTTGGCAAGTCGACCCTTTTCAACGCCCTCACCAACAATGATATTTTGGCAGCCAACTACCCCTTTGCCACCATCGAGCCCAACACTGGCATTGTGCCTGTGCCCGATGAGCGTTTAGCAGTGCTGGCTGATATGTACCACGCCGAGAAGGTTGTGCCGGCCACGGTGACCTTTGTCGATATCGCCGGGCTAGTGGCTGGTGCTGCCAGCGGCGAGGGGTTGGGCAATAAGTTCCTCGCTCATATTCGCCAGTGCGATGCGATCGTCCACATCGTCCGCGCTTTTGCAAATGACAACATTGTTCACGTCGATACTACTGTCGACCCGCAGCGCGATATCGACATCATTAACACCGAGCTCATGCTGGCAGACATTCAGACTATCGAGACCCGCCTGGCTCGCCTCGCCAAAGAAGCTAAGGCCAACCCCAAGGCGCGCAGTACACTCGAGTATCTGCAGCAGTTGCGTGACGATCTTGCCGCCGGTACCCCTGTTCATCTGAACAAAAATATTATTCATGAGGCAATCGCCGACCTCCACCTCCTCACCGCCAAGCCAGTCATCTACGTCTTTAATGTCGACGAAGCCACCCTGGCCAATGCTGAGGCCAAAGCTCGCTTGGCGGCGCTAGCTCGTGGCAGCACGGCGCTCTTCATCTGTGCCACACTAGAGGATGAGCTCAAGGGGCTCGACGCGAAGGATGCGCTGGAGCTCCTGGTAAGCTATGATGTGCCCGAGGCTGGCCTGACGCAGCTGATCCGGGCGGCGTACGATACGCTCGGCTTACAAAGTTACCTCACCGCTGGACCCAAGGAAGTCCACGCGTGGACGATCCATCAAGGCTGGACAGCACCACAAGCGGCTGGGGTCATCCACACTGACTTCGAGCGAGGCTTCATCGCAGCGCAAGTGGTAGATTATGACGACCTCGTGGCAGCAGGATCCGAGGCCAAAGCGCGCGAAGCCGGCAAGATCCGCACCGAAGGCAAAGCCTATGTCATGCAGCCAGGTGATGTGGTAGAATTTCGATTTAATGTAAGCAAGTGATCCTAGCTAGGAAACATGAGCTAACTCGCCATGAGCTTGTGGCGAGTTTTTTGTATAGACACTATTATTATAATCTTCTCAGAAGGTATAGCAAAGAGTACACTGGTAGTATATGTATCATTATGTGCAGCGCATTGCCATACCGGTCATACTCGAGGTTGTTTTCATCGTCTCGTGTTTTGTCCTGCCGCGGCACTTGTATGTTTATAGCAATACAGCATTTTTCCGTGGCGCTGCTTGGCTACATCATCGCGACAAAAAGTGTGAGTATGCACCAGTGGTGTCGTGCGCTCGCTGGTGGGTGGCACTTTTGGCGGCAGGTAGTGATCACGCTGGTTTGCGCAGCAGGAGCGTTTGGTGCGACGAGCGTGCTCGAGCAAGCCTTTCCTCACCTCGCCACAGGTGCCATTACAATGCCAGTCAAGACGGCAGGCGAATTGCTACTCTTCGCGCTCTCGACTATCGTTCTCCCCGCCATCGTAGAAGAAACAATTTTTCGCAAGCAGATGATCTGCCTGGCCAGTCGCACAGCAATCATCTGCACCACTCTACTAAGTGCTATGTTGTTTGCAGCAGAGCACTTTGTCGCGCCATGGGGTGTGCTACTGGGCGTGGTGTGGGCACTGCCATTTAGCTTGGCATATAGTATGACGCGCAACGTGTATGTACCAATGACGGCACATGCCATTGCGAGCATACTCATCAATGGGCCGACGGTGGTGATGGCGCTATGTGTTGTGCTATGATGAGCGCGTTGTGTATTTTATGGTATGTATCGTCACGAGCTACAGTGTTTGCTTCATCATGCGTTTTTCTCTTATGTCAAAGATTTCTACAATAACTATATAGTTGACTCTCCAAGACACTCGCATCAGCCTATTCTTTGCTGTTTCCAAATCTGTCTATATATAATTAATATATGGCGATACGAAGGCATTATTGTATGCAGCAAACTTGCACGAGTAGATACAACGCAAGATCGCCACACGATACAATCTAAATAACTGCTGCGCGACTCTCTCATTAACCGCACTCGTTTTCTCAACTATGGTGTCGTTCTACCCTGCTTTTTTGCAATCGATAAAACCGCTCTTGGTTGCCATGCGCACCCTTGACGCTACTGTCGGCTTTGTCGATAATCACACACTGGGTGCGCACCCACTGCTCGAAGTCGCGCAGGATAGCGCGGCGCACGCTGTCATTTTTGACGATGCCACTGCGCGTAAGCTGCGCCCGCTGTGCCTCAAACTGCGGCTTGACCATTGCGATGATATTAGTGCGCGGACTGCTGATACGCACTAAGTGCGGCAGAATTTTGCGCAGGCTAATGAACGATACATCAATGACGATAATGTCTGGCGTGGTGGCTGGCACAAAATCGCGAATGTCGGTTTTTTCGTGCAGCTCAATGCGCGGGTCGCCACGTAGGCTGGGGTGGAGCTGCTCCGTCCCCACGTCCACCGCATACACCATACGCGCACCATGCTGCAATGCATAGTCGGTAAATCCACCGGTGCTACTACCAACATCAAGCACGATAGTATTATCAAACGAAATATTAAGCCGCTGCGCGACGCTGGCTAATTTGAGCCCCGCCCGCGACACATAGCGCTCGTGCGCCACCAGCTTTATCTGCGTCGACTCATCCACAAACATCCCCGGCTTGTGTGCCACCGCACCATCCACCAATACCTTGCCAAGGCGAATCCAATTTTCGGCCGCCGAGCGTGTTGCTGCATGGCCACGCGCCACCATTGCTTTGTCTAGTCGTTGTTTTTGCATGTCCTTATTATACTGCACGAGTGGATAGATAGTTAGTTGGTGTGAAGCTAATAGGCCTGCTGCATTTTTACACGATGCATGAGGCTGTAGATCGTGATAATGATGAGATTGAATGAGACTGCTGCGCGCGGATATACTGCTTGCTTCTGTCATGTTTCAAATTTTGATGATAAAGAAAATCCGCTTTTTCTTTGCGCGCTATAGTAGCCTGCATTAACAACACACTCAAACTATCGCGCACTGCAGCATGCTATTCTTCATTCGCACACGTTACCGAAAGCGAGCAGGATATTCAAAACGCAAGATAGCTCAGCCAGACATATAGTATACATAACAAAAATTAAGTGAACATCGTGGTAGCGAAATATCTCACTCGTATGGCTACGCCACATCACCAACGAACTACACATTTATCTTGCCACACAAGCACTACGAATAGCAAAACACGACGCCACTGCAGCAGATGCTTCGCATAGCGAGCCCACTCGCCTGAACAAAAAATTGATTTTTTGCAGCATCACATTTTTGCAAGCCAAGGGTGAGTATTTGTGTATGCCACATGGTATATTTCGCATCTTCGCAGCACATAGACGAGCCAAGATGTATCGCGCTATATGTTGCGTTTATGTGTGTTTTGCAAAATTTGTATGAGTCATCTGCGAGCAATTCTAGCTGCGATAATAATCAATTCATTTTTGCACAAATCTACAAACAATGATTATTTTTATCATCAGCTGCTCATGCGTGCAGTCTATACTTCGCAGCAACATATCGTCTTGCTATGTTTCATCCAACCTGCAAAAAATCAAAAATGAAACACACTCCAGCCAGCCACAACAAACGTGTACAAAAAAGCAAAATCAAAAATACTCAAACCCAAAAAATAGACGCGTCGCACAATGATCACATTTTTTATCACGCAGCAACAGCTCCATGCATCATGCTGCTAGCGGCATTTTTTACGTGAGCGTGCTCAAACCAAACGCGTAGCTTCGCAGCTACACAACAAAAAATTGTGTTCATTATTTTTAAAATGCTTATGTTTACTTTGGTACGTTTTGTATTATGCCCTATTGCCATAAGCGTTATTATATTGCTAAAGGTAAGTGCGCGTCTGTAACGGAAATTTATTCATTTATGCTTATGGTTACTATGTTTATCCTGGGTGCAAGCATACGTGTGCGCGCTCCATACCGCACGAGACAATCGTTGATCTTACTACATCGTTGTTATGCTCACTATATCCCTCTAACTATCGTGGTGTTGTTTGTACATCACGATACCACGCCTTTGTGTTGTGTACATGTCATCGTTTTGCCTAATCGCTGTGCTTCCTACTACGCTCATTCTTCGAACGTTCGCCCGGTATTCCCTGTTCATATTCTGTATTTTTTACAATGCCTTGTATATTTTGGCAGTATCTTCGTCACAGAAAGCTTTGTTGCATTCTCTACAATAATAGCTTAATCCTATCGAGCTTGACAGCGAACCTTATGTGTTAGTTATTACAACATCATTTACATCCTCTTTCTTCCCCTATTACTCAGCAAAAATACAGAGTGTCCGCAAGCTCGCGCTCAAAATTGGCCAAAAATCGTTGCTACTCTACGTTGTTTTTATCACATCTCTAGGATGCTCCAGCCTGAGCATCACACGGCACAAAAAATACACCGCTTTTCGCGGTGTATATGTGTTATCCCTACAATTCCTCACTTTTGCATGTAAACGCGATGAGAGCGGCCCTCATGAGCTCTCAGGGCCCTATTTCTTGCGCTCGCGGTACTCTCCGCTTGCAGTATCGACAGAAATAACGTCGCCCGTTTTAATAAAGGCTGGCACCTTCACTACCAAGCCCGTCTCCAGCGTCGCATCTTTGAGCACACTGCTGGTTGTGTCACCTTTTACAACATCTTCGGTGTAGGTGACTTGAAGGTAGAGGTTTTTTGGTAGCTCGACATTGATCACTTTACCATCGAAGAACTGCAGGCTTAGTGTATCCCCCTCCTTCAGATAGTCCTTGGCGCTGTCGACGAGGTCCGTGGCGAGCTCAAACTGCTCAAAGCTGGTTGGTTCCATAAAATAGAACGTATCACCATCATTATAGAGGTACTGCACGCTCTGTGTTGATACCTCGGCGGGCTCAATCTTGTCTTGCCCCTTGAAAGTCTTGGGCAGCACGCTCCCATCGATCAAGTTCTTCAGCCGCACATTCACAATCGAGCCACCCCGGCCCATTACCTTCTGATTATAGTCCACAACCCGATACGGCTTGCCATCGAGCTGCACAATCACACCTTTTTTGAGGTCAGTTGGTTGGTACATCACCTATCTCCTGTTTAGTAGTTGCTGCTTCGTTCGAAACATCCGCCAACGCAGTCACAGAGGTACTGCGCTGAAAAAGTTCCTAACCTTGCGCCACAAATGGCAGCAACGCCAAGTGACGAGCACGCTTCACCGCTACGGCGAGCTGTCGCTGTTGTTTATCCGACAACCCTGTGCGACTGCGTGGCTCGATCTGCCCATAAATATTAATGAACTTTTGCAATGTCTTTGCATCTTTGTAGTCAAAATAGACCGGTGTGTCCTTGCGCATGCGCTTGGCCATTATTTGTTCTCCTTTAGTATGTTGTTAAAATGGTATTTCTGATAGGTCAATTGGTTTGTCGTCGATATCTTCGATGACAACATCCTGACTACTACCACTGTTAGTTGGCGCTGCAGCTGGTGTTGTATTTCCGTCAGCACGTCCACCACCAACGAAGGTGAAATCCTCTACTGTTACTTCTACAACAGAGCGCTTGTTGCCATCCTTATCGTCGTAGCTGCGCTGGTCGAGGCGACCACTGACGAGTAGCGGACTACCCTTCTTTACATATTGCGCAATGGTTTCGCCAGTCCGCCCCCAGGCTACGCAGTTAATGAAGCTGGTTTGGTCTTGGTTTTGGCCATTTTGGTTGCGCCACGTGCGAGTAACTGCTAGTGTAAAATTCGCAACGTTCTGCCCGCTCGCTGTGGTGCGCACCTCTATATCGCGCGTCAAATTGCCCATCAAAATAACTTTGCTAAATCCTCGAGCCATACATCCTCCTCGATTCTTTACTGTGGTTATGAGTTGTTGTGGTAATTTTTACTCTTCTGTTTGGCGGCTGGCTTCGCGTGCTTTAGCCTCCGCCATCAGCTTGCGGCCCTTCTCGTCCACTTTGACGAGCAAGTAGCGGATCACATCATCAGAAATATTCAGCGCATTGCTGATCTTTAGTGGTGCATCGGCAGGCAGCGCCACCTCAAAGTAGACATACACCGCAAAGTCTTCCTTCTTAATACTATACTGCAGCTTTTTCTTGCCCCAGTTGTCTTCGCTGGTAATAGAGCCACCAGCGCCGAGCACCAGCTCACGCACCTTAGCAAGTGGTGCCTCAAGGTTTGATTCTAGATCTGGCCGAATCAAAACCGTTAGTTCATATTGTTTCATATGTAAACCTCCTTTGGGATCCATATGGATGTTTATCCGGACGATAAACTTAGGTTAATAACGCATTATATTATACGCGAGACAGTATACAAAGTCTAGCGAGGTACAGGGGTGTGGAGGTGTTGTACTTTTTGCTTTTTCATTTTTTGTATTTATCTTGGCACTACTCCATGCACACAGCTATTTATATTATTAGGTGCACACCCGTGCTTCTCTTCCCACACGCTCACCCATCCCACCATAAGCCAGCTGGCAGTGCAGTATAGTCATACACTTCACCCACATTTTCAAAAAAATAATCATAGTATAGCGCTACGATTCGCTTGCTTCGCCCTATCGCTATACATAATATATGATACCCATATATTATTATGTATAAGCATACGAGAATACCTTTTGAGCTCTATTATATTTAGAAAATATTACTTATTATACGTCAAAATGTGAAAAAATGAACCACCCTTACTTGTCGTGTATGTATTACTTTGCCTTTCGCTCTTTTAGCTTTTTTGATGCTGCGATGTATGTGCAAAAAATATCGAGCCAGTTTTCGCTTGTGCTTATTTCGCTATTGCTTCTGCCGTAAGCGAAGTATCGCTCCGCTACTTTCTCGTGCATTTTTGCCAGAGCCACCTATGGCACTCCATAGCTCTATTGCACCCATCTCATTTTTGCACATTGCTTATATAGAGCCAACTGCCCTACCTCCATACATCGCACATTTGCATCAGCATTTTGCTATTTATTTTTATATCATAAAATAACCTATAGCGCAAAATGTGAAATTTTTGAAAGCTCCATTTGTGCCATCCACGACGCATCATTATTTTTTATATAAGTCATACATCGCACCTCACTAGATCGTGCAGATGTAATAAACATGACCATTATATGATGCTTGCGCTTATCGCACATTCACTCACGCTCAATACATAATTAACCACCTACGCTCAAAATTACGAAAATATCACTATATTAACCCACCCACTAGATCATACCCACCACGCTCCATCCATTTTCTTACTTCGCCCTAGACAATCAAGCTAGCTCTATACACCTTATGCTTTACTATATTGGTTATGCCCATCTCACTATCAACCATCATTTCCTTGCATTATGCAACCAATCATGAAAATTTGCTACTTTACCATATTGGCGTGACACAGACGCAAATCTAGCTATCACCATTACCTCACAATGCATTGTCTAAGCCACAAGTTTACTCACACTTACCACATATTTTGGCTCACCAATACCTATGATTTCTAACCCTCATCGCACCCATCTGCTTGGTTATGCAAATTTTGCTATCAAGCCTATCGTTGAATATTTTTCTACTATTTTCACACACTCAGCTCATCTCAAACGTATGCCAGCATGCCTCATGATGCAGAAAATTTTCGCCACGTACTTCATCGCTGCATCGCGCCATGGCAAAAAATACCATTTTTAGTTTACAACCAATCAACCATCACAATACATAGTTCGTATGTCATGCGTCCTCATCAAAATTATCACATTCTTTCGGCACGCACAAACCATCATTGCTTCTTGGCATTATATTTTTGCACTACTTTGCCAGGCTGAGTTTCATTATTCTCCAAATTTTTATTATGAACATCATTATGTTTCGTTCATAAACTTTAGCGAGGCGGCCCATTACTTAATTCGCTTCTCATATCACATCTAAGCCTCTTGTGTTTGCACACGCCGCACAGATTTTAGCCAAAACAAGACAGTCATTTACTCAATCGAACTCACTCCCTACTTCATCTCACGACCTTACATTCATTTTTGCAGATTTCCCTAATCAAAAATGTGAAAATTTTGCACTGCTACTACATGCACCTCATTTTCATCACACATATTGTACGTTGCTCCTCTATCTTTCTATCTAGCTGTGTCAATTTTTACATACTCACTCACAAATTTTTACCTAGATATGCACACTGCCATCATACTCATTTTATATTTATTACCAAACAATCCATTTTTGTATCATTCATCAGTCACATAGTAGCAAAAAATATTTCGCACGCGCATTATGTTGCAAAATTACGAACGTTTTTGCTCGGCATCACTAATTTTTTATCAATAACAAATAATACATCAGCGTTTTTATTGCAGCGTCGCAATGCGCCATTATTTTTTGTCACGTATGTAGTATCCGCTCGCTACTCTAGTCGTTGAAAAATCATTTTTTGCAATAGTACACTTTCTATCACTCTTTCTGTATGCAAAAATATCGCAACATATGCACCACACACCAATCAGAACGGACAAAAAAATAATATTTTGCTGCAGGATAATTATTAATAATGTAGTGCTTACCCATATTTTTGTAAATCATTTTACAAAAGTGTCTCAGCTGCTGCAAAAAGTACTCGTCGCTCTGCATTATACTTTGCCGTTTTCTCATCTTTGACTTTTTGTATTTCAATTCATACCGCACTCATGGTTCACCTATTTCGCGCCCACTCGTACTCTCATCAATGCAGCAGCAATAAACTGTATGAACGAATTCTTGCATTATTCATACTCTCTCACTACCCCTTGCTTGTGTTATGTGTAGCATCATATACAAAAAAGATATATTCGATAAAGTAATCGACTCACTTTGCACACAAAATGCTCATCACCATACCCTATGTATAGTACATGAGCCCATCTATACCCGCTTAATTTACCATTTACTACTCTGAATATATTCTTATTATATTCAGAAATTATTTAACTTGTTTTCGAGCAATGTATAATGCACAAAGAGAATCCATATAGCACACAAATACCCGTATAGCATAAATGCTGCATCATTTTCTTACTACAACGCGCACATTACACCAACCAATACACGTGACCCTTAAAAATTCAGTAGCGTAGCATGTGCGCTTTTTTATTCTTTGCAATCACCATAAATTTTTTGCACAGGAAAAACCAGTGCTCATCACACTGGCTTTCTCTCGTCTATAACTAGCCTTTATGCAGCGAGTGAGAAGTCTCCTTGGACCAAACCAAGTTCATCACCATACTCAAGTCGTTGCGACTCTGTAGTCGGAACCAGCACAATACCACTTGCAGTGCTAAGCTCGCCATCAATCACATCACCTTGGTCTGTGATCATCTGCGGGCCTTCGCCTGGCTCGCCCTGAATAATGCCATACACAACAGGGGCACTATCAATCACCTCTTGGTCTGGGCGCTTCCCAACATAAAACCCAATCAATGAGCCAATCACCCCTTCTTTTGGTCCATCGTCCTCGCCTAAAGAAATCGCCGCTTCTTGGTGGGATAGCGACGACTCAATTGCGGAATACAGCGATGATACATCGCCTTGAGCGTCCTTAGGGCTTTTGAAATCATTAACGATTGGCACAACATATGGGACATCATTGATCTCAATGACATCACCAATTGCCAAGCCAAGCTCATCGCGCAGCTCGGATAATTTATTATGAATGGTATCGATATGCTGATCTGTCATCTCAGCCATCGACAACGCAAACAGCGGCCCAAGCTCACGCTGCAACCAGCCTCGGACCTCTTGAACAGATGGCAGCTCAAAAGCATTCGGCTTACCATACCGATTATTAAACTCCTCGACCGTCGACACAAGTCCATCGTTTACTGTGTCGTATTTCGAATGCTTTGTTTCGCCCACTGGCGGTTTGCCGCTTTTAGTAAACGACTCTTCTCTTGTATTATCGTTGGTATACTCACTCATAGTTTTTTATACTCCGCACTATGATTTTGGTTAACGGCATTGGCTCCTTTCTGCCGATTCCTCCCTGCTGCGTGCTTTGTGGCGCGTGGCAGCGTGGTAGTAAGTAATCGTATCAACTTGCATTATAGCACAAAACCAGCGCCTGCAAAGCTATTTTTGGCCTTATTTTCGTATTATTTTCCCCATATGCACCCCTGTCGTACCAGTGGTGGCTATTTGCACGATAATTATATATTTTTCGCAAGCATTTTGGCCTTGATGACGCGTTTTTCTCCTTCACAAATAACACCCTCACTGCCTACCTGCTCCTGCTCTGTCGCTGCATGTGTGTAGCGCAAATATCAGCATGATGATACTACGCCACTCCAGCGCTGAAATAACTCTTCTGGCGATAAAGAGGTAGCCACTAGCAAAGCTGCCCAGCCCTAAGGCGCTGTATGCAGATTCTGCTGTGTAGCCTAGAGTCTAGATCTTATCCAAACCAATGCTAGACGGCCTCTCATGCCCCACCAAAGGCCAATCAACATGCATAGCATACCCCTGTTATGCCAGGCTCTGCGGCAAACCACAGCACACCATCCACTATCACAGTCACTCACTATGCAGCCATAGCAAAACCGCCCAAGGATATACCTCGGGCGGCTGTGCACGCTGTGCTGCAGAACTTAGCCGCGAGCAAAGTGGGCAAAGGCGCGGTTGGCCTCGGCCATCTTGTGGGTGTCTTCCTTTTTCTTGAAGGCAACGCCGGTTTGGTTGCAGGCATCAACGATCTCTGTTGCTAGGCGCTTGCTGTACGGCATACCACTCTTAGAGCGAGCCGCTTGCACCAACCACATAAAGGCAAAGTGCTGCTGGCGATGACCCTGGATGGGGAATGGAATCTGGTAGTTGGCACCACCAACGCGGCGGCTCTTTACCTCAAAGCTAGGACTAATGTTCTTGATGCAGATCTCAAACACTTCCAGTGGATCCTCGCTCTTGAGGCTGCGGGCGGCTTGCTCGAGCGCACTATAGACAGCCCGTTCAGCAACTTGCTTTTTGCCATCCAGCATCGATTTGTTAATCAAGCGCTGCACCAGCACCGACTGGTACTTGCGATCTGGCTTGATGGTGCGCTGGAGTTTTTTCGTGACTTTACGAGGCATGGTTAGTTACCCTCCTTCTTGGCGCCGTACTTGCTGCGGCCTTGCTTACGCTTCGATACCCCTTGCAGGTCGAGCGCACCACGGACGATGTGGTAGCGCACACCTGGGAGATCCGGCACACGGCCACCGCGGACGAGCACCACCGCGTGCTCCTGCAGGTTGTGGCCTTCGCCGCCAATGTAGGCCCAGACTTCGTGACCGTTGGTGAGGCGCACACGAGCCACTTTACGCATCGCGGAGTTTGGCTTCTTGGGGGTCTTGGTCGTTACCTTGACGCAGACACCACGCTTGAGTGGTGCATTTTGGTCGTAGTAGCGCACCTTGAGTGCGTTATGGATGCGCCCCAGCGCTGGCGACTTCGACTTCCGGGCCGCCGTCTTGCGTGGCTTGCGCACCAATTGGTTAATGGTTGGCATGCAATTCTCCTTATTGCTTATTATTCGGCTTCTATAGCCCACCCCACTGTTGGATCAGTAGTGTGGTGAGTCTAGAGTACCTGCTACTGGGCTCATAGCCCAGCATCTGTATGTACGATTATGGAGCAGCACCTCCGCCTCGTGTCTGTACCTTCTCCGCCAGGCGGCGCGCTCACACCAGCGCCCTACCCCGAAAAGAGGAAACTCGTGGGTATTATAGCATGGTGCTGTGCGTGAAGGCAAATGCGCTGTGCCAAGCTAAGAGTGATTGAATAATCTCTGCTATTTCTACCCCATGCTATACTAATCTCATGCATATTGCCATCCAAGGTCAAGCAAGGTCGTTTCATGAGCAGGCAGCGCAGCAGTGGTTTGGGCCGCAGGTTGATATCGTGCCGTGCACGACGTTTCGCGATGTTTTCCACGCGCATGCGACTGGCCAAACCGAGGGTATCGTTGTAGCGGTGGAAAACACACTCTACGGGACGATCAACGAGCCGTACCACTACCTCGAGGCATGCCCGCTACCCATCATTGGTGAGGTACGTCTTGCCATTGAGCAGATGCTCATTACACTACCTGGCGCTCGCCTAGCTGATATTACCGAGGTGTATTCGCACCCCGTGGCACTTGCGCAGTGCCAGCGCTTTCTTGCCGCCGAGCTACCCCATGCGGTGCAGAATGAATTTTTCGACACAGCGGGAGCGGTCGCCTATATCAAAGCAGCCGGCGACCCGCACAAAGCCGCCATCGCTGGCCAGGCTGCTGCTACCCTCCATCACCTACCCATCCTGCGCCGTAGCATCCAAGATAGCCACGATAACATCACCCGCTTCATCGTTCTCGCTCCAGGCCACGCACCAGTCCGTGCCAACCGCGCCACGCTCGTCGTCACGACCAATCACCAGCCTGGTGCACTACTTGAGGTATTGCGTATCTTCGCCGCGGCAGGCATCAATATCAGCAGCTTGCAGTCTCAGCCTATCGTTGGCCAGCCCTGGCAATACAAATTCTTCCTCGTCGTCGACAGCGCTGGTGCTCCACTCAAGCACGCCCTGCGTGCCATTGAGCAAAGCGACCATACTGTGCGGCTGCTGGGTGAGTATTGTGCGGGGTGAGTCTGCGGGCACACTGTCCGCCGCCCTATCCCAGCTCATCCATGCTGCCGATCAGCACATCGCGCGGGCGTGAGCCGTCGGCTGGGCCAATGATGCCTTGCTCTTCCATCTCTTCCATGATGCGAGCCGCTCGGGCATAGCCCACGCGGAGCTTGCGCTGGAGGAGCGAGGTTGAGGCTTTGCGGGTCTCTACTACCACCCGCACGGCATCGCGGAACATATCGTCATTGCCTTCGCCACTGCCGTCCATATCCATCACTATGCCACCTTTGCCATTGAGCTGGACAGGCTGGCTCACGATCTCGTCATTATACTGCGGTGCCGACTGCATGCGCAGGTGGTCGGTCACCTTAGCGACTTCTTCGTCCATTACCCAGGCACCCTGGATACGCTTGGGCTTGGGCATGCTAGCGGTTTTCATCAGCATATCGCCCTGGCCAAGGAGCTTCTCGGCACCGATTTGGTCGAGAATAGTGCGGCTATCTACCTGGCTCGCCACCGTAAAGGCGATGCGGGCTGGCACATTGGCCTTAATAAGGCCGGTGATCACATCCACGCTTGGCCGCTGCGTCGCCAGCACTAGATGAATACCAACCGCTCGAGCCTTCTGGGCCAAGCGGACGATCAGCGCCTCCACATCGCGCGCTGCCACCATCATCAGGTCGGCTAGCTCGTCCACCACAATGACGACATACGGCATGCGGCCTTCGTCGACCTTTTGCATGTGGCCTTGCTCATCGGCCACGGCGATCTGCTTACCGCGGGTTTTGATCTTTTCGTTATACGTCTTGATGTCACGCACCTTCTCCTCAGCCAGCAAGCTGTAGCGCCGCTCCATCTCATTGACCGCCCACTTGAGGGCACTAATGGTTTTCTCTGGCTCAACAATAACAGGGGTAAGAAGGTGTGGAATATCGGCATATGGCGCCATCTCTACCTGCTTGGGGTCGACGAGGATGAGCTTCATTTCGCTGGGGCTGTTGCGGTAGAGCAAGCTAGTGAGGAGCGTGTTGATCATCACCGACTTACCCGAGCCCGTCTGTCCCGCCACCAAGAGGTGCGGCATCTTATTGAGCTCACCGACGAAGGGCCGGCCCGAGATATCCTTACCAATCGCAAACGCCAACGGCTCCTTGGCGTGCTGCCACTCGGGGCTGTCCAACACCCCGCGCAGGCGCACATCAGCCGCCTTGCGGTTTGGCACCTCAATGCCCACGGCCTTCTTGCCGGGGATGGGCGCTTCAATGCGGAGGCTGGACGCCGCGAGGTTGAGCGCGATATTCGTCTCTAGCGCAGTGATGCGGTTGAGCTTGACGCCGACGGGCGGCTTGAGCGTATATTGCGTTACCTTCGGGCCAATGTTTGCCCCCTCCATCTCGACATTGATGTTAAATTCGTGCAGCGTGTCTTGGATAATGTGGGCATTTTGCTCAATGTCGCCGGCATCAGCCGGGCTCTGGCGCTTCTCCAGTAGCTCCAGGCTGGGCGGCTGCCAGTTGGGGTCGTTGACGGCAAGCATGGCAGACCGGTCTTCGGCTGCTTTGTCCACAGAGGTAGACGGTGTGCTGTCGCGCAAGGTCGCCCGTGGTTTTTTGTCTGACTTTGGCTCGGCCGGGCCATCACCGGAGAGGGTTGGGACGCCCGCGTTGAGCTTGAAGTCACTCATGGCGGCAGGCTTGTCTTGGGTTTTCTCGTCCTTATTGCGCTTGGCCTTTTTGCTGGTGTCTGGTGTTTGACTATCGGCGGCGCGACGAGCCACTGCCACGTTAGCAGCATCGTCTGCCTCAGCCTCGCTGCGCACCATGTTTTGCAGGCCACGCCACAGCGCCATGGGCGAGACACGCAAGACGAAGAGTAGCGTCAAGCCGATCAACAATACATACACAAAGACCCCCACCGGCCGGTCGACCAGCGCCAGCATGGCACGGTTGAGGAGGTCGCCCATCACACCACCTGTCGCTGCCGAGCCTCGCCGCAGCAGGCCAAATAGCCCCGCAAACCATAACACCATCAGCACCGCTGCAAGCTTTAGCGCTACTGGTAAGCGGTTATTCTCTGCCCGAAAGATCGCCACCGCCACATACACCGCCACCACTGGGACGACATACACCGCATAGCCAATAATATGCAGCATCGTCGCATCAAGCCACTTGAGAATTGGCCCACCCGAGCCAAACCACGACACCACCAGTAGCACCGAAAACGCCAGCAACAGCACCGCCGACACCTGCGCCCAAAACCCCGCCGGCAACGTATGCTGTGGGGCTGCTTGCTTGGCTTTGCTCTTACTCGGGCTGCGCCGACGAGCAGCGCTTGAGCGAGTAGACGAACGAGTGCGAGTGGTTTTTCTTTTTGTAGCCATATCCTTTTTATTGTACTCTGTTTATGCTTGGTTTGATAGCGTATATTGTAGCATAATTTACTACATTAGGCAATCGGTATAGGGTATGCCATACTGGGTAGTATGACAACGCAACCATCTTACCCAATCATTACTCCATTTGAGACTGTGCCCACGGCTATTGATGGGCTCTATATTATCACCATGAAACAAGTAACCGACGAGCGTGGCACAGTGCGCGAACTGTTCCGCCAATCGGCGATGGATAGCACACCACTGCCGCAGTTCGGCCCCTGGAAGCAGATCAATGCCACACAAACAAACCGTGGCTCCATCCGTGGCCTCCATGCCGAGGCAATGAACAAACTTGTCGCAGTAGTGGCAGGCGAAGCCTTTGGTGTCTATGTGGACGCACGGATCGATTCACCCACCGTTGGCGCAGTTGTGACTGTCCCATTGACAAAAGGTGTGCAGGTGTTTGTTCCACAAGGAGTTTGCAACGGTTTTCAATCGACAAGCGAGCAACCCTCCCAGTACCTCTACTGCTTTGATGAAGAGTGGCAGCCTGGCATGCCCGGTATATCACTCACACCACTCGACCCAGAGCTGGGTATCGACTGGCCCATCCCGATCGACACATCCACCTACGACCAAGTCTCCAAAAAAGACGGCAGCGCGCCTACTTTGCGTTCTGTTATTGGTGATGATGCCATGGCGCAGCGCACTCACTAGTATTCGAGACCTATTCACTATCACGCGGATTATTGCTATATGATACCCCTCTCGCCATTTTGTCCATTCTATGTCACAATAGAAACAAGGAGGTCGTATGCAGCAGATGGTATGGAATATAGTAACAATGATTGCACCCTTTGTGGTGATTGCCTTTGTGCTGGTAGTGCTCGCCGAATATTTGCGCGCGCAGCAGCGTATCAAACGCCTGGAGGAGATGGTGCACGAGCTGCAGCAGCGAGTTAAGTCGGACACGTAGCCACAGTTTGCAAGCAAAAAAGCCAGCTATATAGCGCTGGCTTTTTTTGTTTTTTGATATCGTGAAGCTCTAGTAGCTCCGGCGTTCCGAGCGATCCTTTGGCACGACTACCTCGGTGTCGGGCTCTTGCCGTGGCGGGAACTTTTTGCGCGGCAGGCTAGCGAAGGCGTCGTTGCTGGGCTGCTTGCTGCGGGCGGTCGTGCGGCTATTAGCCGGGCGGCGCTTGCGCGTATTAGCTGGGCGAGTCGGTGCTTTCTCATCCGTCGTGGCGGGTAATGCCCCGGCTGTTTTGCGGGCGGCAATGGCAGCTGCTTTGGCAGCGGCACCACCCTTAGCAATGCGCGGTGGCGTGTGTGGCTGAGCCGGCGCAGCGAGGCTCTGACGCGAGCGCCCAGCTGGGACTTCACGGCCCACACGGGCAGTGCGACTCGACGCCTTCTGTGGTGCACCCACTTCGTTGATGACTGGGATAATAATGGGCATGCGGCGTGTCTGGTCGTACAAAACGCGGGCAATGTCGTCTTTGATTTCCTTCTTTACGACATCAAGGTCATACGAGCCCACCAGGCTGCGCGCTGCTTTTTGCTTGAGGTAGGCGCGGATCATCCCCATCAGTTCTTCATTATCGCGCAGATAGATGAAGCCCCGACTGATGATATCTGGACTGGTGAGAAGACGACCCGTCCCGCGCTGGACGGTAAGCACTACAACGAACATCCCCTCGAGGCTCATATGGATGCGATCCTTCAGCACGACATCGCTCACGACTGCACCAGCGTCGTCATACATTGTGCCGCCCGAGTGCGGAATGCGCCCAATCTTGTGTGCGCCATCGGTCGTAAACTCCACAATATCCCCCGGATCGCAGACAAAGATATGGCTGCGTGGAATACCACACTCCTTCTCGGCCAGGCGAGCATTGTGCACCAGCATGTGGAACTCGCCGTGGTTGGGCAAGTAGTATGTGGGCTTGACGGCACTAATGAGCCGCACGTGGTCATCATAATAACCATGGCCAGACAGGTGGAGCGGCCCCACACCGGTCAGGTGTGTCTTGCCGTTTTGCACCACATCGCCACCTTCGCGCATCAGGCCATCCACGGTGCGTACGACGTACTTCTCGTTGCCTGGGATGGGGTTGGAGCTAAAGACCACCACATCACTCCCCTTGATCTTGACGAACTTATGCGCCCCCGTTGCCATGCGGTTAAGGACTGCACTAAATTCTCCCTGGCTACCCGTACAGACGATGGTAATCTTGTGGTCGGGCAACTTAACGAGGTCTTCCATCTTGACCACCGTATCTTTGGGGATTTTGATAGCACCAGTGCGCAGTGCTACCTCCAGATTCTGGATCATACTAAAGCCAGCAAAGGCCACCTTGCGCCCATGCTTCTCTGCTTCCTCGAGGATGAGCTGAATGCGGTGCAGCTGGCTGGAGAAGCTACTGATGATGATGCGGCTCTTGGCCCACTTGTCCATCACCTCACCCATGCTGTGCTGGATGTCGTGCTCACCGTGGGTGTGAGTGCCAGCGCTCTCGCAGTTGGTCGATTCGTTCATCATGAGGAGAAAACCCTCGGTGTGCGCAATATCTTGCAAGCGCTCGAAGTCGAACTTGCGGCCATCCACCGGGTTCTCCTCGATGCGCCAGTCGCCACTACTGAGAATGTTCCCCACTGGCGTGCGCACCACTACTGCGGCCGAATCAGGAATGGAGTGGTTCACCCGCACCAGCTCCACACTAAAGGAGTCGCACAGCTGGACGATCTCATGCTCCTCAGGTTTGAGCTCATGATACTCCGGCTCGTAGCTACCATCGGTCTCGGCCATAGTGCGCTGCAGCATACCCAATGTAAAGGCTGTGCCATAGACTGGTGCAGGCAGCTTGGGGATGATATGCCGAAAGGCACCGATATGGTCGAGGTGCCCGTGGGTAAAGATATGCGCCCGAATCTTGTGCTTATTCTCCTCCAACCACTGCGTATCGGGGATGATGTAGTTGATACCTGGATAGTCACTACCTGGGAAGAGGAAGCCCATGTCGATGATGATAATATCATTGTCGTACTCGATGGCTGTCATATTCTTGCCAATGCCCATCTCGCCTACCCCACCAATCGGGATGACCTTGAGCGTTGGGCGCGGAGCACGGGGCCGCTTGGGCTGCATGTTGAGAGTAAACTGCTTGCCGCCATAGCCATTGTAGACCGACTTATTGACCGGCACGTTAATAACATGCTGCGAGGCCTGGGCATTGACCCCCTCGCTGGTGCGCCGCTGTGCCCGAAAGACCTCGCCTTTGCGCGTGGTGGTGGCGCTGAGCACCGTATTGGTTATTGCTGGTTGTTTGCTTGCGTGTGGACGCTTCTTGGCGTCATCTGCCTGGGGTGTGGCCACTCGTCGTTGACCCATTGTATCTCACTCCTTCTAATACATTATTCTGGTTCTACTAATAAGAGACAGGCTAAGAGCCTCAATAAGTGGTTGTATTATAGCAGATGATGGTGAGGTGTGTCAAAGCCACCCTGTAATTGCTTTATTTAGCGTTTAGTTTTACCGCTGTATGTGCTATGCGTTGCATCAAGCATATAATTATCGCACACCACGACTACCATTTCAAACCATTTCTTAAACAAGAGACTTCCTATCACAATGACATATGTAACATTGTTTTATTTGCTAATTTATCGAACCTCAATTTCGTTGTCATCAGAATTGTTTGAGAAATCGCCCTCAACGAGTAGCCCCTCAAACGGCTCAGCCGTCGCAGTTGCTTCGCTTGGAGCAGGTGCTTCTGGTGTCATCTGGTGGCTGCAATGCGCCGCACCAAAAATAACCAATGAAGAAACAGCGAGGGCTGCCACCTTCTTTGTCACTTTAGACCACCTCGTCTGGTCTTCAATGCCAATATCCTGTTCGCTATCATAGGTAAAGCGCGCATTTTCTCTACTTAGAATTGGCTGGCTCTGTTTTGGAAATAGTCCACTAACTTCACTTGTTTTCATCAAATATTTGCGCCTATTCATTACAATTATCTCTTCCTGCTATTTGCCAAATAATTCTTTATACTATATTTTTATCTGTTATATTTGTCAAGTGTTGTTTCTCTGTAACGATTTACGCTGAGCGAGCTGCGCTCTATTGCAAATCACCCAGCCATACACACTAGCAAAAAGCCGGCTGCCCCTCGATAGCCGGCTCTGTGCTATGCCTTGCAGTACATTAATCTCCATCTACCGTCGTATGGGCAAACTGCCGCGTGCCACGCCAGGCCAAGAAGCCGATGAGGAGCGCGTTTGCCACTAGCGCAAAGCCAGCCAAGATGAGCATGTGCTGCGTATAGAGCGCGCTATCTACCCCGCCCGAGATTGCATGACGATAGGCAATGATAGAGTGCGTCATGGGCAGCCAGGGGTTGATGGCTTGGAAGAAACTAGAGGCTGTTTGGATAGGGAATATCCCTTCGCTCGCTGCCAGCTGGAGCACCATGATGATCATTACCACCAGCCGGCCAGGGTTATCCAGCACCATCACCAGCAGCGTAATAAGCGACATAAAGGCAAGCGAGGCAAGGTAGCTTGTGGCAACAAATAGCCACGGGTGGTCGGGCTGCAAGCCTACCACATAGACCAGCACCAGCATCATAATCGTTGCTTGCACCAGTGCAGCCAGCCCCAAGACTGACATCTTAGCCAGCCACCAGTGCCAGGCATTTTCTTGGCGCGAGAAGGTCTTGCGCACTGGGTACATCGTCGTCAGAGCCAGCCCACCAACAAAGAGCGCTAGCGAGAGCATATATGGTGCCATGGCGTAGCCGTAGTTTGGCACACTGCCAGTGCTGTGCTCGTTGCTCGCCACAGGTGCGGCCATCTGCTGCTGAGCCGCTGGGCTGGTTGGCAGGAGCTTTACCTGAGCAGCACCAGTCTGCAGTTTGTGCGCCAGTGTGCTCGAGCCATCCGCCAGCTGGTTACTTGCCTGCACCAGCGTGCTAGAGTGCTGCTGCAAGGTGGCTGCACCCTGGGCCAGTTGCCCACTACCCTGCTGAGCTGTTGCGAGATTACCCGCCACCAGTGCTGCACCAGCCTGGAGTCGCTCGCCACCAGCCCGCACCGTGTTGTAACCCGCAAAGGCAGTGGTGGCTTGTGGGGCAAATTGCTCCACGCCAGTATTGAGTGCCGCCACACCATTCTTGAGTGTTTGCTGCTGAGTCGCAAGCGTTTTAGTGAGAGTATCAAGGTTGGCTAGCAAGCTCTGCGTTTGCTCAGCAATGGCTTTGGTCTGCTGCAGAGCACTCGCTATGGTCTGCAGCTCGGGTAGTGTGATGGTAGTGCTACCACCGGATGCAGCCGCCTGGGCGCTAGTCTTTTGGAGGATCGCCCCAGCCGACGCGGCTGGTGTTTGCATTGCCTGGAGCGCACCCACCACCCGCTGCGCATCTTGGACTACGGCCGCCTGCTGAGCCGCCACCGCTGGTGATGGTTGAGCCACCTGAGCGTTGAGTGTATTCATCCCTTGTTTGATCTGCTGCATACCAGCCGTTAGCTGGGCCACTTGGGCCGCCGTTGGCAGTTGGCCAGTCAGCTGCGCTGTGCCTTGCTGGACCTGCACTGCACCGGCCTGCAATCGCCCTAAGCCCGCTGTCAGCGTCTGCTGCTTGCTCGCCAGTTGGCTAACGCCATTGGTATAGTGAGTAAGACCCGCTTGGAGCCGTGCCGACCCCTGGTGTAAGCGCCCAGCACCATCACCAGCCTGCGCCATGCCATTACCCACTGCACCAATGCCCGCTGCCACCTCCTTGAGGTAGGTTTGGGTCACTTGCTCGGCTACTGTTTCCTTCACTTTTTGCGCGGCTTGGCGGCTAATGACTGCACCAATGTAGTTTTTGGCTGGCGTCAGCTGATACGACACCACTGCTTGCTGTGGCTTGTCCTGCCGAAGTGACGCCGCACGCTGTGAGAAATCCTTTGGTACCGTCACTACTGCATAGTAGTAGCCACGGCGTACGCCATCATCGGCTTGCTGCTTGGAGACGAATTCCCACTTAAGCGCCTTGCTCTTATGCAGAGACTCTGTCATTGTCCGGCCGATCTGCAGCTCCTTACCATTGATCTGCGCCCCCTTGTCCTCATTCACAAAGGCAATTGGCAGTCGGTCAGTATGCCCATACGGGTCCCACACCGAGCTGAGGAAAAACGCCGCATATATCACTGGCACAAAGGCTATTGCTATCACTGCCACCAGTAGTGTTTTGCTCTGCAGCAAGTGCCGCCATTCGGCCTGGACCATCACGCTGCGGCGACGCTGGATAGCTTGTTTTATTTTCTCACCCATTGTTCATTAACTCCCGAATAATATCGTGCAACGTCACGCTCTGCAGCGTCTCAGCCCAACGTGCCTGAGCCCGATCGAAGGCACCAAGGATGCTCACCTCACCGCGTTTGATCTTGCTATCATCCGCCTGGCGGGCAAACATCCGCTCAGCGACTCCTTGATACTGGACGAAGCTCTCCGTCCCCTCGACTGCCGCCACGATATCCCACAGCGTCAGCTCCATACTAGCCCGCGCCAGGCGAAAGCCACCACCCGCGCCCCTCGCCGAGGTAATCAGCTGGGCTGTTACGAGCTTGCGCGTTACCTTAGTAATATACGTTGGCGATACCCCCATTTGCTTTGCCAAGCTCTGGTTCGTCACTGGTGATCGCAGGTCTGGATGCGCCAGCAAAATCACAATACAGCAGGCCTGCTCGACTGCTCCTGATAATCTCATAATTTATATGCGAGGTGCTATGCAGCCCACCCTGCGCAGCACCTCACTCCTCCTTTCTTTGATTGTTGATAATGGATATCTACTATCTAGATTAGCATAGATCATCCCCTTCTGCAAGCCTGTCGTCAGAATATATCCTCCTAAAAAATCAAGCTACCTCTGTGGTCTCGAGCATATATTTTGCTGGGCTGATGAATGACAGCCCAGCATTTTCTTCTTTGCTTTTGTGCTACTTTGCGCGGCGCGCCAGCGGCTTTGTACCTTTGTAGAGCAAGTAGCGGAACAGCCCCGCCTCATACAGCGTGCTGTAGCCATGCGATGCCATCACGGCATTAACGAAGAATGGCGCAAGCTTCGCATCGGGCTGAATCCAAGCCAATGGCCGGGCGAGCGAGCGCAAGCGATGGTATGTTGGCATAACGGCCTCTGTCCAGTCCGTCTCGCTTATATTCGCAAAGCCAGCCTGCTGCAATGCCTGCGATATCTCACCAGGGTTTTGCTGCCGCACACCAAAGCCACCAGCATGCTGCTCCAAGAAGTCCATCATGCGCTGCTGCCTGGCCGACATATGGCGGGCATCGACCTCATAATCAGCAAACACTACACGCCCACCAGGCTTGAGGATGCGATAAAACTCCTGCATCGTGGCCCGCATATCCTTGGCGTGCGATAGTGTCTCATTCACATACACCACATCGAAATACTCGTCTGAGAAATCGGTGTGCGAGTAATCGCCCAGCACAAAGCGCGGCGCAGGATTCATGTGCCGCGACAGCTTCTCAGATATCTTGACCTCTCGTGGCGTGATGGTAATGCCTATTACCTCACCCCCCCCATTGGCCTGGACGAGGTATCGCGCCATCACGCCCTGGCCCGAGCCGGCATCGAGCACACGGTCGGTCGGCTTGAGCTGCAGCTCCTTGGCAAACATCTGCAAGAAGTTCGCTTGGGCCTGCCGCTCGTTCTTTGTCCCGCTCGTCCAGTAGCCAGCGTGCTGCGAGCGGCCCAGCACCATGTTGTAGCCCGCCCACGAGCCAAACCGCGAATAGTATGCTGCCACACCGTTTGTTGTTTTGTCCATCATATTCTCCTTGTTACTGTACTTATCTTATAGTATAGCGTAGAACCGATGGATATAGCGGATTTGTGGGCCTTTCCCTGGTATGCCCTCGCTCTAGCTCCCTCCTCCTCCTCTTTGCTGCCTCTCACATTCTCTCCACTCACTCTATTCTCCTACCTCAGATGAGCCTATTTTATTAAAGCATGAGCGATATCATAATTATGACAATGGGGCGATTTGTAGTATCATGTATAAGTATAAGTGTTATACCAATGAGGTGAGGAGGAAACACAATGCCAAAACCAGAAGCAGCTGGCCTGCCATGGCCAGCCCAAGCAGCCCGCAGACAAGCCACACGCCAGTCTGACCCTGCCATCCGCGATAGCAGCGCCTACCGGCAAAAGCCTGCTGAGGATGCCGAGCGCACCACGTCAGCAACCGCGCAGAGCGAGCTCGATACAACCAAGAGCAAGCTTGCCACCCTGCAAAAGGCCCTGCAGCACGTGACCGCCGTCGAGATTGGTGAGGCACAGCTCGGCACCAGTGCACGCGATTACATCAGCCACGCGCTGGAGGTGTCGCGTATCTTTTCTGAGCTAGAGCATCGCCGCATGCCTGTCAATGGCTCGTACAATGGCCAGCCCTTCCAGGTGTTGCCCAGCTCCAACCTCGAGCTGATCGAGCGCGACCTCGGCCGTGCGAGCTTTGGCCCCTATGGCCCAGCTGGCCTCACCCGCGTTGGCCCTCAGCCCAAAGAAGAGCTCACACTCGACGACTATGTAGCCGATGCCACTGCTCAAGCCACGGCCGACTACAACACCAAGAAAAAGCAAGCCGACGAGCAAGCCAAAGTCGCCACCGAGCTCCAAACCGCTCAAGAGCTCCTCGAGCGCAAAGGCTACGGCGTGACCGCACCAGAGGCTGGCAAGACGAAGGCCGCCTAACCAGCTCTTGCAAATATACACACTAAGGTAAGTATTGTGATGGTGCTTACCTTTTTCGTTTGCATAGCAAAGCCCTTGCTGCTTCCTCTACCACTGATTATGAGGCATTATATACCTGAATGTATCTCCAGAATGTTCATTATTTATCCTGGGTCGCCTGCCGTACATACGCCACCGCCCGGACGAAGTCGTCGATGAGCGTCTGGCGCATGGCACCGTTGTATAGCGCAGCGGCTGGGTGGTAGAGCGGAATGACGACGAACTCTCGCTCGTGCAAGCGCACTTTGCGCGGCTGGCCATGGTCGCGGCTAATGCGCAGGTCGGGGATGAACCCGCCACCACTGTGTCGCCCAAGCGTCAGCACCGCCTTTGGCTGGATAATATCGAGCTGCTGCATGAGGTACGGCCAAAAGGCGCGCTTCTCCTCCGGCAGTGGGTCGCGATTATTGGGCGGACGGTATTTAACGATATTGGTAATGTACACATCACTGCGCACGAGGCCAGCCGCGGCGAGCATTTCGTCCAGGAACTTCCCTGCCGCCCCCACAAAGGGCTTGCCCTGCAGGTCTTCGTTCTTACCGGGCGCTTCCCCCACAAAGACGATGTCGGCATTGGGATTGCCATCGCCCAGCACCAGCTGCGTGGCCTGGGCAGCCAGCTCGGGGCAGAGCTTGGTGGCGATAATCTCCTCAGCGAGGTGCGCTAGCTGAGCGGCTTGGGTTTGGTCTGGCGTAGATGGGTCGAGTGGATGGGTCATACATCCAGTATAGCAATCGATGGGCGGGTAGAGCAAAAACCAGCCGTAATTGATCACTCTAGCTTTGGCACTGGGATCTGCTGCCTAGCTCTTGCAATATTGAGGGGTGTAATAATTGCTGAGGTTTTGCGATGCAGGTCGATAGCAAACAAACGCAACCGAGGTATAAAAATAAAAAAAAGCAATCCTGCATTGCTTTCGTCTACCAAGAGTAGTCCGCTCCCGCGGAGGTAGAGCATCCAGATGGACGCATCAATACCTCCGCCGGGAGCGGGTGTGGTGAGGTTACCAGCTGATTTTAAGACCCTCACCGAGAGACTCGATTCTTGGGCTGTAGCCCAAGGATGCTAACTGGTCGACAATATCCTGTTGAGTTGTGCTGAGCTTGTCATGTTTATCTAAAAAGATAAACCCACTGCCTGTATAGGTGGTGTGCCACCTACCTAGTCTGGCTACTGCTTGCGCCGCCAGAACCACAGCCTCAACGACCTCCTCTACAGCAGGTTCGGGAGATTCATAATACGCGACGGAGACTTCGCGCATTGCACTAGCTGACAGAGCCATGATAGACTCCTTTCTGCATCCATTTGGATGCGATAGTGAGCTCAACCCTGTGTCGAGCTCTCTCCATTGCTGCGCACGCTCCGGTGTAGCGCTATCAGAGAGCTGGGCGCTCTATAGCGCTCGGCAGCTCCTCTAGCAGCAAGTCGAGAGAGTTCGACTCCTCACCACAAAAAGTTGCTATCCACCTCTGATAAAGAGAGGATATGCTGCTATGTTAGTATGTTACTTTACATTTGTCAATAGCATGGGATAATTTTCTATTTTTGTATCAAAAACACCCCCACAAAAGGAGGTGTTTTGCTATGCGAGGAAGCGATGTGCTGAGTGTATACTCCCTACTCTGTTTGGTTTGCCTCTGGGTCGGTGAGCTTGCGCACCATGGGTAGCACCAGGTAGATGCCGATGATGGCAGCGAGTAATCCTCCACCAACGATACCAAAGTACAGCGGCGAGAGCGTTGGCTTAAGCGAGGCAGAGAAGGTCGTGACGAAGACGGTACCAACCCACACCCCAATGGCGCACGAGAGGAGCGAAACACTCAGCAGCGGCACCAGCGACTCCGTCATGATGAGGCGCTTGAGCTGGCCCAGGCGCATGCCACCGAGGCGCAGCGTGTAGAGCGAGCGGCGGCGCTCGAACAATCCACCAATCGTCGAGACGATCAAGCTTGCCACTGCGACGAAGAGTGTCACACCCATGCCAGCGTAGGCCATCTCGGCGAAGTTCTTGATGATAGGGTTGATCTGCGGATGCTTCTCGAAGTCCCCACTGCGGATGTAGAGGAAATCTTGCGGAGTCTGGCGAGCATAGACAAGGGCGCGCACCTTCTCCACATCATCATTATGGGCAACGGTGAGGAGATAATCCTTAGGGCCATTAGTGTTGACTGGCTGCTCGGCGAGTGAGACACTCTTGACGACGGCGCCGTTGAAGTCGAGCAAAGCATAGTGATCACCCTGTGCACCGCTGGGGCAGCTGTGCTCGGTGTAGATAGCCAGGTCGCTGCAGCGAATGGCACGAGCTTGGACGCGGCCATTGTCACCAGCAATAGGATACATCGGCGCAACATTGGTAATGTATGGCTGCTCGCTCAGGATCTTTTGGGTATCCGGCTGCAAGGTATGATCTTGCGAAGTGATCGCTACAGCATTGCTGCGCAGCTGTGAGTAACCGTTATTGGCTACTGATGAAGCATTGAGGGCATCAATACCACTCACCGCCGAGAGGTAGAAGCTCCCCGCAAAGAGGGCCAGCACGACCCCGCTCACACTGCGGAAGACAGCCTGCGAATGGACGGCAATCCGCTTGCCCGCGATCAAGGCCGAGCCACTGCGTGCATAGCGTGCCACGATGCGAGCAATCTTATTCGTTAGCCAGCCGCCAGCCAGCACCAGGCCAAACATTACACTGAGGAGGGCTGCCAGGAGAATGAAAGTCGGTATAGAGCTCTCACTTGACCGCTCGGTTATCCAGTCGTGCCCAGGCTTCGACGCCATCCAGCCAAAGATACTGAGGCCAAATGCCAGGGGGATGACGCGCCACACGCGCAGCTTCTTCGTCTTTTCGGCTGAGCGTGAGACGCCCAGTGGTGAGAGTTGTGCCTTGCGCATCCGGCGCCAGTTGACATACGTCGTCAGGCCAAGGGTCACACCGACGATGATAATATATTGGTACCACTGCAGCGCAAGATCAGCTGGCCAGAAACGCATGTCGCCATAGGAGAAGCCATAAAGCGAACTCTGCGTCAGCGTAAAGATAACGAGACCCAGCACCACACCTACCAGTGAGGCCAGCAGCGACTCGAGTAGCAGCACACGGGCCACTTGCCCCTTGGTTGCACCTACTAAGCGCAGGGCGGCGTAACGCTTCTCGCGCTGTGCCCCACCCAGCTGCGTAGCAACAGCAACGAAGGTGACGATTGGGAAGAGCAAGATCGATCCACCCACGACCAGCATCATCAGCGAGAATGGATCGAAGGCGACACTCTGCGCTTTACCATTGACATCAGTAATGTAGACGTCGGCGTAGGAGTTAGGCTGCCCATTTTTCTTAGCATATTGGTTGCTCTTCTCAACCTCCTCCGCACTCACACCCTTGACCAAGTACAGGTCATCAGGGCTCGCAGAGTACTCGTCTGGCAGCGTGCCAAGGTTGGTTGTAAGGTTACCAAAGCGCTCAAGAATCTTATCCTCCGGGTGCTGGGCAATCGCCGCTGCTAAGCCCTTGGAGAGGTAGTATTCACCTGCCTTTGGCGTGTCCATCTTGGCAAATTTGGCGGACTTCTCAGTGCCCTGCAGCGAGATGACGCTAATCGTCTTGCCTCGCCACTCATCTTTGTTGCCCCGCTCGACACCGCTAGCTTTGAGCGGCTCTTGGCCAGTCGCTTGTGGCTTTTGGGGGGTAAGCTGGGCTGCAGAGATAGTACTCGAGATGATCGCTCGGTTTTGGCGGCCCACCAAGCCATTGAGCCCAGCGGCCATATAGCACAGCATAACGATACCAAGCGAGATAGCTGCTGCTGTGAGGCCCAGACGCATCATTGATTGCCGGCCCGATTTTTTTAGTAATAACCAACTGATGCTCATGCTACATCCCTCCCGAGATCTGCCCATCGCGCACGATGATCTCGCGGTCGGCATAGGCAGCAATGGTTGGCTCGTGAGTCACCATAATCACCGTGGTACCATATTGCTTGGCAGTGGCGATAAATAGTTCCATCACACGCTGCGAGTTGAGGCTGTCGAGCGAGCCAGTTGGCTCATCGGCAAACAGCACCTTGGGCTTGATGACCATCGCTCGGGCAATCGCCACCCGCTGCATCTGCCCACCAGAGAGTTCGCCCAGCATGTTACCCGCCTTATTGCCCAGCTCTACATTGTCCAGCCAGTGTTGGGCGGCTTCGTACGCTATGGCACGCTTCTCACCATTGAGCAGCAGTGGCAGCGCCACATTATCCAGCGCCGTGAGCTCTGGCACGAGCTGCCCAAACTGGAAGACAAAGCCAAAGGCTGTGCGCCTCAGGACGCTCCGCTGGTCGTCATTGAGCTTGTCGATCCGCTTACCTGCGCAGTGAATCTCGCCACTGTCGACAGGGGTAATCGCCGCCAAGCTATGGAGCAATGTACTCTTACCCGAGCCGCTCGGCCCCATAATGGCCAGCACTTCGCCCGGCATTACATCGAGCGACACGCCGCGCAATGCTTCCGTCTGGCCGAAGGATTTCTTCAGGTTGCGGGCGCTAATGATTGGTTGATTGGTTGGTCTCATTGGTCAGTTCCTCCTTAAGTTTGGTTAAGCGCGACGTCGTTAGTTCAATCCAGCGCAGATCTGCCTCCAGATGGTACAGTGCGTGGTCGATGAGTAGCGTGTCGGCTAAGTTGCTTTCGCGGCGGCGGCTTGTGAGGTCGCGCATCCGCTGGATGTGGGCTTGCCGCTGGTTGTCTAGGTAGGGCGCGGCATCACCTTCGCGCAGGATTGCCAGCACAGTCTTGACGTACATATTGGCCTGCGACTGATGCGATGGCAGCTCGGGCGCCTCCAGCCAAGCCTGTAGGTCTTGCTTGCCCTGCTCGGTAATGGCATAGCGCACCCGGTCTGGCCCACCAGACTCACTCGTGTCGGCAACCTCCTCCACTTTGTTGTCGCGCTTGAGGCGCCCCAACGTCGAGTAGACTTGCCCTGGCAAAATTGGCTTATCTTTGCCAAAGAAGCCATCGTACTGCTTCTTCAGCTCGTAGCCATAGTTTGGCGCATTCGCCAACAATCCGAGTAATGTATATTGAACGTTCATGTCTCTACTATACACCGAGTGACTAGCGAGTGCAAGCCTTATTATACACTTAGTGTATAGTTTGGGTATGGTCTATAAATATGCAGTGGGTAATATAAGCGTCTACCTCTGTTATCCCATCCACTCTATGTCTTTCTTGGTAGCCCAGTTTGGTGTCTTGTTCTGTTGCTGCCCTCCCTCACTGCCACCAGTAGGCCTCGCTTGCTATCGACAGGCACTATGCCACTGCACAGCCAGACTCGTTTACTTACGGGTAGCATATGTGAGCTATGCGCATGATGATATGACGGTCATATATACTGCTCTCGAGCACAAGCACTTCGTTTATTGCATTACTTGCCGCCCTATAGCCAATAACTAACAAAAGTAAAAAGGCCAGCCATACCACCAGCGCAGCCACGCAAGGATACAAACTATATAGAGCCTTAGCTTCTTCAAGCACAGCAAAAACACCCCAGCAGTATCTGGGGTGTTTGCACACGATACGTCGAGAGACGATCTATCTCATGGCCAATGATTAGTCGCCAAGGGTATCCATCTTGCCCTTGGTGCGCAAGATATCGCGCAGTTCGCGGACAGATTCTTTGCTCGATGACTGTGCATCTTTGAGCTTGTCGTAGAGCGACTTCGTCAAAGATGTGCTTGGGATCTCGGGGCGCTTTGGGGAGCCACTGCTGCTATCACGGTTCTTGTAGTAGTTGACGAGCGCTACGTAGTAAGCGCGCATCTCTTTGCGGTACTTAATCTGCTCGTTGGCGTAGTCGCGCACGCTGGCGTATTGTGAGTCTTTCATCTTATTAAGGGCGTTAAGGCAAGATTTCTGCTGCTCATCATACTTCTGGCCAGCTTCATCACCAGATGCGCTACTGAGTGGCGAGCTGTAGCTCGTGCGGCACGAACTGCTGTATTCTTTGTAGGCAGTAGCGACAGCACCCGACTCTTTGAGTAGCGGCTTAACTTTTTCGTAATCATCCTTGTACTTTTCGAAGGCCTTCTTTACCTCGCTATCGCGCATCGCAGCAGTCTTGCCGAGCTTGTCGAAGTGGTCATCCGCCTTGCGCACCACCTCGTTGATCGACGTTTCTGGGTCTGACCTGTCTATATTAATGCTGGTCGAGTCGAAGCTGTTCATCATAGAATATGCCTTGCGGTAATCTTCGGTGCTTGGCCCCGAGAATAGCACAATACACACGATTATAATGATAATCAGGACAAATACACCAATGCCACCACCGATCAAGCTCCACAGCAAGCCCTTGCTCATGCCCTGCTTGGGTGGCATTGGGCCCATTGGCCGGCCTGGCTGCATCGGCTGAGGTTGGCCTGGTGCTGGCTGAGCTGGCTGCTGCATAGTAGGTTGAGGTTGTGGCTGAGCCGCAGGTGCTGGCTCAGCGGCAGCACGCTTGCTGGCCAGAGCGGCCTTCTCTTCCTCAGTATAAGGTGGGTTGTTCATATCAAAGGTTGGGACAGCCTCTGGGGGTTGCTCCTGGGGGGTTGCTGGTTGATTACTCATGCATCTCCTTGTTAACTTGGCTATTATTCACCATAACTATTATACCGGAATAGCAGCAATTGGCCAATATATATCTTGCTGTGGCTGCGCGCCCTCCTCTCCTTCACATCCACTCATACAGCACCAAAGAAAGCGGAGGTTATTACCAGCAAAACACCCCACGCATCCTTGCTGGGGTGTTTGTCTTCTGTTGCGAGGCTCGTGCTCAGATCTGCTACAATCCAATCATCGTCAGATTAATCTTGCCGCGCTCGTCAATGCCAGTGATCTTCACCTGCACGGTTTGGCCTTCTTGCACGACATCTGTCACCTTGCCAACCCGACCCTTGGCAAGCTTCGAGATATGCACCATCCCATCCACGCCAGGCAGGATGTTTACAAAGGCGCCAAAGTCCTTAATCGTCACCACGGTGCCGGTGTAGGTGCGGCCGACTTCGGGCTCTTCCACCAGGCTTTTGATCCAAGCCAGCGCCTTCTCAATCGCCTCACCATTGGGGCTGGCAATGGTAATCAGGCCGTCTTCTTTAATATCCACCTCGGCGCCCGTTTCGCTGGTGATTTTGTTGATGGTTTCGCCACCCTTGCCAATAACAGCACCAATTTTATCCGGGTTAATCTTGAGCTTTTCGATGCGCGGCGCATAGGGGCTGAGTTCTTTACGTGGGCCAGGCAGTACACTCAGCATGTGCTCCAGGATGTGGGCGCGGCCAGCCTTACTCTGCTCCAGCGCCTGGCGCAGCACCTGCACGGGCAGGCCATGTACCTTCATATCCATCTGCAGGGCGGTGATACCCTTGCTCGTACCCGTCACCTTAAAGTCCATGTCGCCGGCAAAGTCCTCGGCGTCGGCAATGTCGCTCAGTACGTAGGGTGTGTCGCCATCCATCATCAGGCCCATGGCAATACCGCTAACCGGGGCTTTGATGGGCACGCCAGCGTCCATCAGGGCCAAGCAGCTACTACAGGTGGCCGCCATACTGGTAGAGCCGTTCTGGCTCATGATTTCCGTCACGCTGCGGATGGCATAGGGGAACTCTTCTTCGCTCGGTAGCACCGCCGTCAGGGCGCGCTCCGCCAGATACCCGTGGCCAATCTCACGCCGACCGGGGCTACCAAGGCGCTTCACCTCACCGACTGTATAACCGGGGGCGTTGTAGTGGTGCATATAGCGGCGCTCGCCTTCTGTTACCTCCATGGTATCGACCAGCTGCGCGTAGCTGAGCGGTGCTAGGGTCACAATATTCATCCCCTGCGTCACCCCGCGAGTAAACAGGCTGCTCCCGTGGGTGCGTGGCAAAATACCAACCTCGCTCGAGAGCGGGCGAATCTCCGTGAGAGCGCGGCCATCGGGGCGGGTGCGTTCCTCCACAATGCCGCGGCGCACATCGTTGTGCAATGCCAGTGTAAAGGCTTCGTCGTACTCATCACGCACCGTGGCGTATTCCTCGGCGTCGAGGCCCAGCTGCTCGGCCATAGCTTCGTGGAAGGCCCAGCGGATTTCGTTCACAACTTCATTGCGCTCGGGGTATGGGCGGCGAATCTTCTCGCCCAGTTTGCCATCAACCCACTGGTTAGCGACAGTTTGGATGTCTTCGTTTGGCAAGACCAGCTCGTATTCCTGCGGCGCTGGCGCTACCTTGTTGGCGAGCTCGCGCTGCAGTGCGATAGCCGGCTGCATAGCCTGGTGCGCCCAGGCTATGGCATCGACGATGACGTCCTCGGGCACCTCCTTAGCGCCAGCTTCTACCATGGTAATGCCGCGCTCGATCCCTGCCACCACCAGGTCGAGGTCGGACTGCTCGCGCTCCTCTGGGCTGAGGAAGGCTTTAAATTCACCATTCACCCGGCCAACGCGCAGACCCGCCACCGGCCCATCAAACGGCGTGCCCGTTAGCATCAGGGCGCTGCTGGCGGCAACCATCGCCACCATATCGGGGCGGAAGCTCGGGTCCATACTCAGCACGGTAGCCACCACCTGCACCTCCTGGCGGTAGCCTTTGGGGAAGAGCGGGCGGATCGGCCGGTCGATCAGGCGGCCAATCAGCACCGCTTCGTCGCTGGGCCGGCCCTCACGCTTGATAAAGCGGCTGCCGCTAATCTTGCCCGAGGCATAGAATTTCTCTTCGTAGTCGATGCTAAGCGGGAAGTAATCCAGCGTGACCGGGCGAGTGCCCACCTGGGCGGTGCCTAGCACCACCGTGTCGCCGTAGCGCACCAGCACACTGGCCGTCGAGCGAAAGCCAACGCGGTTAACCTCCAGGGTAAGGGGGCGGCCGCATAGCTCGGTCGTCACAGCAAAGACGTCTTTGCCGCTTGGGTTAATAATACTCATACAGAGCTCCTTTCTTGCGGCAAGTAACAGGGGTGAATGCTCGCATCCGTCACTTCCATGCAAGCCCTCAACGCTATCACTGCCGCGTTAATATACTCTTCTTAGTATACCGCATTTTGGGATATACTGGTAGTGCTTCGTATCAGACAGCTTCAGAGCTTACACGCCATCTGAGCTGCTATGGTCAATTATTACCAGGCGCATTGTATTATCACCTTCATATGTAGTCTGCGAACCCTTGATAGAGAGAATATTTCCACTGCCCTTAATCGCTGCACTGCCTATAAATCGTACGTACGTTGCGCTCAGCCATTCGACACCACGTGGCATGACCGTAATTTCTTCGCCTTGATCCCCTATGACAGCAAACGAGACGCCATTCTCCACTTTCTGTGGTTGGTCATAGATCATATACTCACTACGTCGAGAGAGCTCTTTCTCCAAAACAGCTTTATATTAGCAAGTTATCCCAAGCTCGTCAATTAGCCCCTCGCCATAAGTATGCACAGCATAGCCTCATCACCTCTGTTATGAGCCTCTCTTCCCCATTACTCTACTCGGGTGGTGTGCAGCGACTAGTCGTAACAATAGTCACCAGCCTTGATACAAGAGACCAGATAATCAGCCAAGGCCTGCTCTCACAACGCCAAGAGAAATAGTGAGAGTATAAAAATATGTGAGAATTGGTGGCATGCGCGACACACTTTTGTCGCTTAAATCATTGTGTTGTCATACCGGCTGCGGTTCTTCGCGTGGCGGCGCTTGCGGCCGACAAACCACCACCAGGCACCACCGCCACCAGCTGCAGTGAGAACTACTGCCACAGCGATAAGGATGATGATCGTCCAGTTGGGCCCTGCCTCTTGCTTGCGCATGGTCGGTTGCTGGTGCTTTTTGCTTGGCTGCGGCTTTTTCTTATCCTTCTTTTCGTCCTTTTTCTTGTCTTTGTCGTCTTTTTTCTTCTCCTCAGGCTTGGGAGCAGGTTTTGGCGCTGGTGTAGGTGCTGGTGCGGGCTGAGCCGTTACTTTCAGGCCAAAGGTATCGGCGCAATCAGCCGTGAGCGGCGTGGCTGCACCCACTGGCACGTTGCCGCGCTGGATACTCCCCAGGCCGGCCAAGCCACCCAGCAAGGTAGATGAATCATTATACGGGTTGATATTTGGGTCTGCCTCCTCGGCTGGTGTGGTCGGGCCACGATCGGAGGTCGTATACACCCAGCCAGCATTGCGCTCGCGGGCCTTGGCCACCACCTGGGCCTGCTGCTCGTTGCTACCCACACTATGGATGACGTGCCACATTTTGTAGGCGTTGGCCGGGTTTTTCTCGAAGTTGGTGGCAGTTGGGTGGTTTAGGTCGTAGTAGCTATCGCTTAAGTAGCGCGCTGCCGAGGTCTCGGCATTCAAGAATACATCACCATAAGGCATGACAGACTCACCGAGGAAGCGTGTGCCCGCATTATGGATAACGATGGAGCCAGGGTGCTTGACCTTGACGTAGTTGTAGAGATTGGCCAGGTAGCAAGTCTTTTGGCCACTACTGTGGTTGTCGGCTTCGTCGAAGAAGATTCCCTTCACGTTGGGGTAGAGCGCATACCAGCGGTCGATCTCTGCTGCCACCTCAGCAATATTGCGCGTCTGGCGGCCATGCTTGACGTAGCCAATGTATTTGACCCCAAGCGAATCAAGCCGTGCCAGAGCCTTTACATAATCACTACTAACCGCCGTACCGGGCCCGCTCGAGGGGTTAACCACTGCAAAGGGCATCTTGCTCGAGACATTAGCCATATCATTCCAATACTGGTTGTTGCCACCTTGCATGGGGTAGCTATAGGCTGGCATCATGATGGACTGCTGCGGCGCCAAAGCACTCACCTGCGGCGCAAGCAACTGGCCCAGCACTGCCACAACAGCCACAAACATCAGCACAGCCCGCCGTGCCTGCTGCATACTCCACCGCATCGCCACACCCGTGGACGCCCGTGCTGCGTCTGTCACATCCTGCATAGTCACTTTCTATGATAGCATCTTTGTGCACAAATGGGTATTATGTTGTGTATGTCACAATGGTTTTGCGTGAACTTCCCTGTTATGGCACGTTACTTGCAAACTCAGTGGCATCAGTCTATTGTCTCCATTACTTCATCCATATTAACTATAGAATGGAAGAATGAAGTAGATTACGCTTGCACAATACCGCGAAAGTATTCGTGCACAGCGCGTTGGCTCGCTTCGGGCACATTAGCCATATATTCAGCACCAAAGACCGTCGCAGCTGTGTTTTGGTCGAAGCAAAAGCCCGTCAGCCTGAGCGGAGCATACCCATCGCCAAACTGCCCCCACACCGTACCGGGCGGGAATTCAACACCGCAGTACCGTACTGCATCGGCGGCAAGGAACGTATGCGCCCCATGTGTTTTGCTGATAAAGCGTTTGCCAGCTATGGCCGTCTCACTCATCACTGACCGACTACTCATCATATATGCCTGAGCAAAGTACGCCTCAACATCTTTGCAGCCACCCTCACGGAGGCGCACTGCTTCGGTTGGCATAGGTAGATCGCTAGTGCGGTCGGCGCCACGAGTGGCAATTTGATTCAGCAAGGCAACCAAGACATCCGCCGCTGGCTCACCAGTTGGCTGGAGCTCTGCATGATGTTCGTCTTCCGCCACAAGGTGGCCCGTTTGGTCAGCCGCCATCTTGATAATCTCGCGAGACATCCAGGCATAAGCATTGCCATAACGGCTACCCTGCTCGGTAATGAGCTCCCACTCAGCAGCATCCGCAAGCCGCACACCACCAGCATCACAGGCATCCAACAGCGCTCGCGCTGATGCGGTGTGGAGATATAGATGCTCATCTGTATCATTTTGCTCTTTGTAGCAGGCAAGCAGTGCCGTCCCATAGCATTGTAATGCACTATTGCCACCATCTTGCTGAACTCTACGCATCAAGACGCGGTCAATGTAGATGCTTGGGTCAAATACACCGATGGAGATCGTTGGGTTGCCAGCGTGCAGATGTTTAATACCACTTGTAATCTGGTGCGCCACCTCTTGCATGCGCTGCATATCTAGCGACTGCTGGTATGCATCTGCTACAGCCTTGCAAAATCCATCATCTGTCAGCCCATCATCCCGCCTTCGGCACAATGTGACGGTTCGCTGCTCGAGAATACGCGCCTTATCTATCGTCTCATCCACTGCAACGACTGCGCCATTTAGCAGTGGCACTACCTCCTCAGGTATCATATCTGCCGGGCTGCCATCCACCAAATATTCTGCAGCCTTCTCCCCTGCTGCCATCGTTTCCAAATCTTGCGCAAACCGCTTTGCCTCGCGCGCTGCTTTGTCAACAACAAACTGCCGACGCTCCTGTTCAAGCCGATCAGCTGTGCATAGCGGCTCTCTCGCTATTTCGTGCGAGGAATATACCGGCGAAGTTGTTTCAGCTGATGGTTGTTTTTCTTGGCTCATTATTGCATGATAGCGTACAGTGGTTAGTTTTGTAAAGCATTGCGTATACTATAGCAATGCTACCACTCCCTTGTGGTGGTGTTTTTCTATTTTTTAATGCAGCACTAGCGAGAGGGTGGCTTGCTGCCCCGCAATTCGGCTACCGATACCATGGCTTTTAGGCTCTCAAGCTCACGGTTTGACGCATCGCGCACACCAGTTGTTTCCGCTTCTTTCTGCCCTGGCTTGCGCGGTGGAAAGTACTCACACTGCACCCCCGTCACCGCTTTGTCTGGAGCTGTGAAATAGACCTGCTTGTTATTAGCCAAGGTAGTCTCATTCTCACCTTCACGAAGGATGGGCTGGAGCGTTATTTCTCGCCGGCCATCTCCGCTATCCCGCACTATAATGCGTATTGGCATGTTCAGATAGTGCGAATCAAATTCTGCTTGTTGTGGCAAATGCCTCTTGTTTTCGATATCACTGCCCTGGCCAAGCGAGCCATTCTCGCCAGCATCGTTTTTTTGCAATAGCGCACCCACCATCTTGTCGAAGGCTGCTACCCGTTCTTCTCTCTCGGCAACGGCAGCGGCACGATCTGCCTCATATCGTGAGGTAATTCCCTCTATACCCGCTGTACTAGCGGGTCGTGATGCTAATGTTAGTTCGCTCATATATTCCTCTTATTCAAGATTGTTTGTAGGATTATATCGTACACATTTTTAGGTGGTGTGTCAATAGACGCTCGCTTGACTCTTAATCTCCACTCTCACCAGTGGAGATATCGAGCACACCCTGCCATCATAATTCGCTGCGCTACTACCCCACCACCAAAAAACCTCCCCAACAAACGGGGAGGTCTATTTCTCGCGGCGGGCGCTTATTTGCGCAGACCGAGGGTTTCGAGCGTTGCTTTGTAGGCATCAAAGTTCGTCCGCTCAAGGTAGCGGAGCAGCCGCTTGCGCCGGCCGACCATTTGCTTGAGGCCACGACGAGCCATGTTGTCGTGCTTGTTGGACTTAAGGTGTTCGGTCACCTCTTTGATACGAGCCGTCAAGATAGACACCTGCGCCTGTGGGCTGCCGACGTCGTTCTTGCTGACCTGAGTCAAAGCAATCGCTTTCGCTTTGTTATCCTTAGTAATCATACTGGTGTATTGTAGCAGGAGGGCGGCGCAGTGTCAATGTAAAAGCACTTGGTTTCGAAGCCTCATCAGCAGCGCTCACACCCCTTCCCTAGTTGGCGCATACCACTACCGAAGGAGCGCTTGGTGGGCCTGGGTGATGATGGTGTCATTATTCTCCTGGCCGAGCAGCGCTGCTTGCTGCTTGATGTCATCTTTGGTCACCAGCAGCCGCATCAGGTTGTAATACTGGAAGGTTGCCTGTGCAATGGCGCGGTGGTTCTGCCCCATCGCGATGAGCTCACGCCGTTTACCAACCTTGTTGTCTGTCCTTGCGGGGTACCGAGCATCAAGCGCGGTATAAAATTGCTGCAATGTCTCCACCAGTTCTGGTGCAACACAGTGTGCACGGCGGCGGGCCGGCTTGCCCCGATGGGCAACGGCAAAGTAATTAGTATCACTCTCTGGGTCGTAGAATGGCTCGGTGAGTAAGAGGCGCATATTGCCAATGTCGCTATCGATAAATTCGCTGATATCGAGTGCAGCAAAGAAGGTCTCTGCATCGGGGAATGGCGACTGGTAGTCGACTCCTTCGGTATTCTCTGCTGTTGGCCACACGAGATCAGGCGCAGCATCGCGGTGTGCTATTGGTATATCGATCAGCGGTTCACCTTCGTCAATGAGTGCCTGGAGGTGCTGAATCTCAGGCCTCTGCAAACACTGCTCGAGCTGCGTTGCATAGCGCTCCATATCCATAAAGCTCGGGGTATTCTCGTAGGGGTAGCGCACCCTATCACGTGGGCCACTGTTTTCTGCAAGCTTTGGCACTATATCAAGCACATCCTCAAGGCGGCGAACGTCATTGTTCGTTAGTGGGGCGTCGAGTGCTCGGAGGTCATCAAGCAATGCCAGCGCATCCTCTTCTGTCAGCGTCCCTTCTGTGTGGGGTTGGAGATTATTCGGGCTAATCCGCTTGTGGCCAATCGAATACTCTACTGCCTGCGTGCCAGTTACATCTCCTTCTCCATCACCCTCGCGGATAGCATATGTGCGAGCAATGGTGAGTACATCATCAGAGCCTTTGATAGGAACTTGGGTTTTTATATCAAGAAAGAGCTCGTCGCCAGTCGGCTGGTTATTGCGCATACACGAGGAGCGGAAGGCAATTTGCTGTGGATATTGGAGGCGTCGCCCCGTATCACTCCGCTCGTAGTCATCTGGTACAGCAATCGTCTCATCACTACGTTGACCAATAAATATCTTCCGGACGACATCATCTGGCAGCTCCACACGATATCCTTGGTGCCACGTATCACCATATGATGGGGCTACTGGTGGCTCTTCGTATGGCTCACCATAGTGATAAAGCGTATGCCACCCCTTTGCTAACAGTCTGTTAAGACTCTCCGGCGAAGCTTGGAATTCCCCGTTGGTACGATGCTCGGATGATGGTGGTGTGTTATGGTTCATAATTCCACTATAACCATTATTGGGTAGTGGTGTCAACTTGAGGCTACTAAGATTTCAGAGCTCTACCGCTTCTTGCAGTAGACTTACCACCCCACCTGCACACCATACCGCACCGTCTGCTCCGGTACCAGCGCTGCAGCGCGAGCTGGGTTATCGGCGAAGGAGTTGCCGCTGTGTGTTGGCTCAACGCAGAGGTACGAGCCCAACTCATCCGTCCAAATCGCCCAGCGAGGTAATCCCTCACTCTGTAGTGTGATAGTGCGCAGGCCTGTGGCGAGCTGGCGCGTGAGCCCATCAACGAAGATCGTCTCCGCGAGTGGCGCGAGGTCGGTGAGCGACTGGCCATCCAGCACGAGTATGCCATCATACGCAAAGTATGGATGAAAGGCTGGCGCCACGAGGAGCTCCTCCTCGCCAACATCCGCCAGCGTGAGCTGCATTGCAAGCTGGTGCTCCGCCACTGTATACACCAAGCGAGACTCCAGCCCAGCATAAGCATCACTCCCCTGCAGTATGAGCTCCACTCGGTCGCTGGTATGCTCCACCACCTGCCACTGGCTGGTGCGGCCAAAACCATGCTGCGCCAAACCACTCGCTCCACCCGGGCCAAAGTTGGGCAGGCAAACATGGCAGCCACCGCGCGTTTTACGCTCGCCATCAGGGGTGGTGAGCTGCTGCAGTGGGTAGAATACATCCCCATGCTCGTCAGCCAGGCTGGTGATATACGCGCCATCTGTCGTGATAGTTGCGGTGGTTGTGCCAGTGTGTAGCGTGATGTTCATTGGTTACTCCTCGCTTCTTTATTCATTGTGTATGGCTAATCAACAATTCCAAAATCTTGCAGCCGCTGCGCCTCTGCTACTGACCAATCGGCAATTGCTGTGCGCCGCAGCGCCGCGCAGTACGCCCCCGTGCCAAGCTGCCTGCCAATATCCACCGCCAGGCTGCGAATGTATGTGCCACTGCTCACCCGCGTGCGAATGACGAGCCGCGGATACTGATACTCCAGCACCTCCAGCGAGTGAATCGTAATGGTGCGCTCTGGCAACTCCACTTCTTTACCATCGCGCGCGAGTTTATAGGCCCGCTGGCCGTTGATCTTGATGGCGCTAAAGATTGGTGGCCGCTGGCGAATCTCACCAATGAAGTGCTGCAGCACCTTATCGAGCTGCTGACGTGATGGTGGCGTGGTGGGCATCTCGGCATCTTCTGGCACATACGGCGTTATCTCCCCTTCTGGGTCACCCGTGGTACTGGTTTGGCCCAGGATGATCGTCGCTTCGTACGTCTTGTCGAGCTTGGTGTAGCGCATGGCATTGCGGCACTCCGTGCCCGTCACCAACAGCAAAAGGCCCGTTGCAAAGGGGTCGAGCGTACCGCAGTGCCCCACCTTCACCTTCTTGCCAGCCTGCTGGCTCAGCACCCGCCGCACCCGCGCCACCACCCCAAAGCTCGTCATACCAGCTGGCTTGTCGATGTGAAGGATGCGATTGTATGATGAATCAGATGTTTGGTGCGTCATGTGGTTAGTATAGCATGATGGAACAAAAAACCAGCTGTGGTGGCTGGTTCTCTGGGTGTTTTTATATTGCTAGAGTGGTAACCCCTACTTCTCCGGTACGTGGAATTGCGATGGGTTGGCTTGGTCTTTCTTGGCCTTGGCCTCAGACTGGAGTGCAGCATCGAGCTGGGCCATGGGGTTATCGGCATCGGGCCCAGGCAATGGTGGCACACCTGGTGGCAACGGTGGCAAGCTGGAAAAATCTGGCATTGGTGGCAATGGTGGCAAAGCTGGACCTTCGGCGTCATCAGCTGGCGCAGCCCGGTGCTTGGCATCGAGATCGGCCAGGGTTTCTTTGCCGGTTGGCGGCGGGAGGATGTCGTCGTTGTGAGCCATCGGCACACGCGGCATGTCATTCACATTGGGGACGGTCGGCTCGTGATCAAGTGCTGCCGTGGCGGCATTGAGCGGCGCTTGGCTACCTGGTGTGTCGTCGCTGTCGAGGTAACGCCCACCCTTGTGCGAGAGGATGGTCTTGTTGCGGCCATTCTCGCGCTCGCGGCGCTTATCATCAGCTGCTTGCTTGGTGGTAGCATTAAGCGTGCCACCTAGGCTCGGCTCATTAAGTGGCGTCTCAATGGGCTGGCGCCATGGCTCGGCGCTGCCGTTGCGTCCTGATGAGCGGCGCGGGGCTGGCGCAGGCTCGGGTTGTGGATTATTTTTGGCCAATTGCTGGGCTAGTTCAGCTTCGTCAGCGTCGGTCTGGCTTAACTTTTTTTTTCCAGCCTCAGCGTTGTGTGAGATAACGAGTGACTTGTCTTTGTTATTTGCCTGAGCAGGCTTCTTGCTGGCAGGCTTAGCAGGCATTGGGCCTGCAGCCAGCTGCTTGGCCTCGGCGAGCTTGGCCGCAATCAGCTGCTGGTCGCCGCCAGCACTCATCAGTTGTGCGGCGAGGGTCATAACGCGCGAAGTGGTCTTTTCGTTGCTAAAGCGCTCGGTGGCCGCTACAATGCCGGTCAAAAAGGCCGTGGCAATATGCTTGTCGAGGAGCGGCTGCTCATCATCCGTATTATCAAAGCCCTGAGCGAGGCTTGCCGCCAGCTCACTATAGCTGCTGGCCTGAGGATCCGTCCAGACGATATTGCCTAGCGTACCTGGCGCATCAATGTGCAGCGCTGCCACTGGCGACTCGCGCAGGATACGGCCATGCCCCTTGAGCGCTGGGTCGAGGTCATCCTCGCTGCGCACACCGATCGTCACAACGAACTGCACATTGTAATCGCCCTGGCTAAATTCCAAATCACTCTGGCTAATCGTCGCGCGGTATGGCGTGATGAAAATCTTAACGAGGTCGCCATCGAGCTTGTAGCGCAAATGGTCGGCCTTTTCCTTATCAAGGGCAATGATGAAATCTCGCAGACTATCCACCGTGCTCTCAAAGGTACGCTCTGGCTCCAAAAAGCCCACTGCCGTTGGCACATCCCCACTAAAGACGGCTGTGGCGTGCTTGTCGAGCTTGTTGAGCAAAAGCGTCAACCCCAGTGCTGCACTCAGCTCATCTACCGTGGGGTGGGCGTTGACCGCCACCAAAATATTATTACTTTCACCTAGTTTGTCGATGATTTGTTGCCGCACCTTTATCTCGTCCATAGCTCCTACTTTTGCCTTACCCAAAACTCCATCTATCCTACCATAAGTAATTTCGTTTCGTCAATGGCAAGTCGCGATTAACAGAGGTAGCCATGCGAAGTATAGCAAAGAAAAACACCTCTCCCTCGAGGTGTTTTGGTATATGCTCTCGCGCCTATTGCTTTACGCAAGCTTGACGCCAGCAGCCTTGGCAGCCTTGGCGAGCGATGCTTTGCGGCGGCTCGCGGTGTTTTTCTTGAGCAACCCCTTCTTGACGGCTTTGTCAAGCTCGCTCTGGGCCTGGCTCAGGGCGGCAGCGCTTGGCTCAGCAGTGAAGGCCTTGGTGCTAGCCTTTATAGCACGCTTGGTAGCAATGTTGCGCTGGCGGCGAGTAGCCGTTTGCTTCATGCGTTTGACAGCTGATTTGATGATGGGCATTAATTTCCTCTATCGCTTGTTATTATGGGTTAGTACTACAATCAAGCGCTCATTATAAGGCATGGCACAGGATTTGTAAAGAGCTACCACAGGAGAGAATATCGATTACACGCTACCATCCCATAACAATTATCGTGAGGTAGCTGCACACTACCGCCCCGCCACCGCAAATAAGAAGCTCTCCACTGCATCCCACGGTGGTATACCCGTCGTCTTCATGTCGGCATCAAGCTGAGCAGCCCGCTGGGTGAGGGTGCGGATGTCGGCCAGCGAGACTTGCCTGGTGAGCGGCTTGGTTTTTTTGACGACGTAGGGGTGGAGCGAGAGCTCGCGTGCTATCTCTGCCTCCCCTGCCTCGCCATAGTATGCAATCGCCGCCAACTGAGCCCACTGCGCCCAAATAAGCGCTGCGGTTTGGTATGGGTCGTGGCTCAGACGCAGCTCATCCAGGGCAGCTCGCAAGGCTGGGCCTCGACGCTCTACCGCCAGGGTTACGACATCAAAGACCGAGAACTCACGGGCCGGTGGCAACACGGTGGCAATCGCATCATCGGTAATAGTCTCGAGCTGAGTCAATGCATCGATGGCATGTGCCAGCTGCAGCTGATCGATCGTCCCACCATAGCCCTTCTCATCCGGCACCAGAGCACGCTCTACCATGCTGCGCACATGCGCTGGGCTCAGCGACACGCCGCGTCTACTGGCCAGCTGGCGCAGCCACCGCTCGGCGGCAGGGCGCTGGCGGTCGGTTAGTGGGTCAGCAGCGATGATGGTAGCGGCTTTGTGCAGTGCTTTGTACGTTTTGGTGCGCTTATCGAGCCCTGGCTCTACCAGCACAAGCGTCGTCTCATCAGGAATATCATGCGCCCACTGGCCAAGCTGCTCCCAGAGGTCTGGGCGCTCAGACAGGCGCCGCAGCACAATGAGCCGCTGCGCCGCAAAGAGCGACACGCCGCGCACCAACTCAGCCAAGCCCGCGGCATCAAGCTGCTGAGTATCGATGTGTTCCGCCGGCACTGGCGCATGCTGGGCAATCTTCGCCAGCTCTTGCTCTGCCACGTAGCTATTCTTCCCCACAATGAGATAGAGCATGGGCTACTCCCCCACTTTCACCTGGCACACTGGGCAAATGTGCGTCCCGCGGCCTGCCACACGAATCTTCATAATTTCTACGTCGGGGTGGCGCGGGCAGGGCTGCCCCTCACGCCGAAACACCTGCGCAAAGGCTAGGTAGCTCCCCTTCTTACCTTCAGCATCGACGTAATTGCGGTCGGTGCTACCACCCTTATCAATACTGAGCTGCAGCACTTGTCGAATATGGGCAAAGAGCGCGGCAAGCTGCTCATCATCCACCATACGCACCCGCGTGGCGGGGTGGAGCTGCGTCATCCACAGCGATTCATCGGCATAGATATTGCCCACGCCAGCGATGGTCGTTTGGTCAAGGATGGCCGCCTTGATGGTCGTGCCATTGCGCCGGCGGATGCGCGCGATGAACTGCGCCGCTGTGGTGCGTGGATCGAGCGGCTCGGGCCCGACTTTTTGCATAAAGGGCAGCTGCCCTACCTCTGGTGTGGGGTAGAGCTTCATCCAGCCAAATTTGCGCAGGTCATTAAAGTATAAATGCGCGCCATCCGCAAAGGTCAGCGCCACCCGCGTCAAGCGGTCGGGCAGCTCGTGGAGAAAGCTATCGTTTGGGTGGCCGCCGCCCCAGCGCTCCTCACCAACGAAGAGCAGCTGGCCCGTCATCTTGAGGTGCACCACCAGCGTGTAGTTGGTGCTCAGGCGAATCAGCAATACCTTAGCGCGGCGCTCTACCGCCGTGATGGTCGCACCGTGCAGGAAGTGCGCCACCGCTGTGGGGTCGTTGGGGAAGCTCTTGGGTGAGTCATACACCGTGCTTGCCACAACCTGCTTCCCCACCACCAAGCGAGCTAAGCTCGCACGAATCGTCTCAACTTCGGGGAGCTCAGGCATGGACTATCGCTCCTCCAGTAACTCCTCAAGCTCGGCCATTGTGCGGCGATTGGCTGTGTGGAGGATGGCACGCATGCCAGCGGCTTCGGCCCCAGAGCAGTTGTCTAGCCGGTCGTCGATCATCACACACTGGCCAGGCAGCACTCCGAGCCGATCTGCCGCCAGCTCGAAGGCTTCGCGGCTTGGCTTGGCAACGTGCTCGGCATATGAGAGCACCACCGCATCAAAGAGCTCGCGCAGCTCATCAGGAGTAAACAGTCGCTCGATCGTATCACTCCCCACATTACTCAGCAGCCCCACCTTGATAGCCGGGTAACGCTGGCGCAGCGTGTGAATCATGGCGATCAGCTCGCTATTGCGCACATGCACCTGCTCGAGCAATGCCGCTATCTGAGCTGGCGTTTGCTCCGAGAGTCTCGCGACCTCTGCAATAAACTCCTGCCGCGAGATGTAGCCATAATCCGACTGCTTGTTAATATCCTCTAGCTCGGCCCGCCGATCCGGCGGGCTACTCGCCATCAGCACCTCGATGCTCCCACCATAGAGCACGCCAAAACAATCAAAAATTACTGCACGAATCATACGCTCGATTATATCATTGGCGGTGGGGTGTGGCTAGCATGAGCTCTTCTTCCCTATTTTCTTATCCAATAAATTGTACAAGCAAATCATCATAATTTCTTTTAAGCCCAGCACACAAGGCCGACATACAAGCCCGACCTGTATAGTATTCCACTCGATAGGAATATAAAGCGAAGCAGCATAAGATTGCCAGGGCTACTCGAACCCTAGACGTCAGCCACGCAGCGCCTTTTTATTGCGTCTTATCAAACATCGGTGCAAAGCCAGGGATCTGGTTGGCAAAGAGCGCATGGATCTTGGGTACATCGGCCTTCATCGAGCCAGGTGAACCTTGGCAGCTCGACGTCCAGATGCGCGTCTTCGTCACACCGCTATCCATCGTCTCGAAGGTGTAGAGCCGCCCACCAGTGGCACACACTCCACGCACGTCGTCATCATCCACACTGCGCGTGTCTTGGATCTGCGCCTTGCTGAGAGCATACACAAGCTGCTCGTAGGCCTGTTGGTTGTTCTCAAACTCCTTGCGGTCGAGCTGCTTATCTAAGTAGCCTTGGTATACCGTATACGTCCGCTTATTGGGCGAAATCTCGATCTGGTACGAGCGGAAGGTCTCATCTGCCACAATCGGCCCACGCACCGTCCAGCGCACACTGTTGGTTGCGTTGTGCGCCACCACTTGGTCGTAGAAGCTCTCGGCTGATTGCTGCGTATTGGTGTTATTCGACTCCTGGCGAGTCGCCACCATACGGATGACCGACGCAACTGCTGCCACCACCAACGAAATCACCAAGATAGTGACAATAATCGGAAAAACTTTTGGCCGCTCGCCTTTATACATGAGAGTACAATACCACAAAGCCTACGAAAACTCAATAGATCCGAGAGTATAATGCGGAAAAATCCCTGTCATTATGCCGCAAGTACCAACTAACACCCACTACACAAGTTAGCGCCAACTGACACGCTGCTCACTACCAAGGAGCGTGCTAGTTGTTTTCGTGTTCTTTTGGAATGGCGTATTTTCGGGCTTCTTGGCAAAGGAACGATGAGACGATGTTTCAAATACATTTGAGTGGTTTTGTGTAGGCATATCGCCCCTGTTCTTGTCATTTTTATTCTGCATATGAGGTTGAGCATTGTGCGTGGCGGGCTGCTCCTCGGTTTGCTGCTTTGCTTCGTCCTTGTTGCGGATGAGCTCCTGCATGGCTGGTGAGCGGTTAATCAGCTCCCCAATCATCGCAAGATCATCAATTGTGGCATCACTGGCTGCTGCGTCATGGGCAGCAAAAATACCATCGTTATAGTCACTTACCCGCTGCGCAATCAATGAATCAGCCTGCTTTATGTCATCAAAGGTCATCTCACCATTCTTCACGCTATCAAGCAGCTCTTCGCCCAGTGCAGCACACACTAGCTTGTACGACTCGTGGTGGTTCAGCAATTTGCCATGATCACGCGCGTTTTGCTCGTTCATTGTGTCGGTGCCCGTTTTTTGCTCTTCCACCGCTGCATCAATCGCTGCAACAGTCGTCAGTTTATTAACACGTGCTTCTGTCTTGTCATTAACGTCAAAGCCAGCGTTCTCAACTGCTGCAGTTGTAGCTGTTTTTTGTTTTTCAAACTGATGCCTCGTTGGCTGATCGTTGATTGTCTTGACAAGATTACCTACTTCCTCTCGAGCACCAAGTGTCGAGCCACCATTGGCTTGGCGTAATGTTTCTGCTGTGTCACCGTCAAGTTTCTTCGTCACACTCACAGTGTTGATGGCAGGGTTGTTTGAGAAGAAGTGCGTGCCTTTGTTGTCTTCCTCTTCATCCGTTGGTGGCTCCTGCTCTGGTAGGGGTGTATCGCGCTCAATATCATCAGCCACTTCAGGGTCAGTCTTGTTGTTTAGGTCGTCATATACACCAGCAACGATCGCTTCAGCCTCGTTGTGTGGTTTATACAGCGCATTCACCTGCGCGGCAAGGTCATCCATCCGCGGGTCGGGGTCGCTATTCTCTGGCGTGGTGGCGTCTGGTGTAGTGGCGTCTATTTTGTCGAAGGTAGTGCCGCTGGGCGCGCTGTTGCCACCAAGGCCAGCGTAGAGACTATTAACGGCAGCTTCATTTTCGGCTTGTTGCTGCGTGGCTGTTTTGTCATATCCTTTGCGGCGCTGCTTCTCCTTGAGCGCCGCCCATAGCTGATCTGGACTTAAATCTCTACCGTTTGGTGGCATTAAGGTCATAAGGGGTATCTCCGTAAGTGTATTGTTATTCGTTTGTTACACAATAGAACCTCCCGCAAGAAAAGTCAAGCCAGCACAGCCTAGCGCTTTTTATACCGAACCACTGTGCGTATGCAGAGCGGGAGAATAGATGTGTGGTCTAGTATACTAGGCCACGCGGACAAGTGTGTCTTTGTCATCATGGCTAGCAGGATCATGCTGAGATTTACTCGCACCCGCTTGGGCAGCATCTGTGCTACCCCACTCATCCAAATACACCGTTGGCTCGCCATGTGCCTCGTGAGGGCTGAGTATCTTACCCGTCACAATTGGTGATTTACCGTCATAGCAATCGATATGATACACTGCCTCACCACCCTGCTCTACCTCTAGAGTGACGACGATGCGTGCATCGGTCGCTGCGGGCAAGATACCCATTTTAGCCAGCTTATTATGTGTCTCTGTAATATATTGGTATGCATCGATCACTCGTGCCTCATACGGCTCGCCACCCACATCACAGCAGACCACATGCCAATCGGCCGGGTTCATCGAGCCAAATTTATAATGCTTTAGGGCAACCATCTTGCCTGCTGGATCATACAAAAAGCCATAGGTTGGTTCTTGCGGCTTTTTTATCGCGCGCAACTTGTCGAGCCGAGCGTCAAGCTTCTCTCGCTCTTTTTCATCCAGGTATTGATCTGCCAATCGACCCTCAATTTCTCTCTCTTCTCTCTGTACCTCTGCTTCAAATAGCTGACGCGCCGCTCCTTCATTCGCTGCCCGCCGCTCCATCTCCGCCTCAGTTAGGGGCTGCAGCTCACCGCTCGCCTGGGCAGCTTCGATGATAGCACTGCGCATGGCGTGGTAGCTGGTGGGATGTTGCTCGGGGGTGTAGCGGTCTACGCTATCAACATACGCTGGTAGCTCATTTGGGTTAGGCAGCTCAAGGCCACTACGCTCTCCACCACGAGGAAATGATGGATATACTGCTTCGCCTTGTGTCATGCCCAACCTCTATTCTGCTTTGCTTGTGATGGCCCAGATTATACACCACTACCAGTGATTTGTCTATAGTCTGACCTCTGTTCGGTCGGTGTTCTTAGACCTGTCCCCAATTATCACCAATCGAGACGTCGACTTTGAGCTTGACGCCAAGCTGCGGGTAGATATTTTCCATTGTCTCGCGTAGGATGCGGCCTACCTGCTCGGCGTGAGCACGCGGGCACTCGACCATAATGCTATCGTGAATCTGCACCACCTGCCAACCGAGTGGCTGGCCATCGCCATCGGCCAGCTGCTCTCCAGCCTGAGCCAGCTTATCTTCCACCGCCAGCATGGCAAGCTTCATGAGGTCAGCCTCGGTGCCTTGGATCGGCATATTGGCGGCCGCGCGCTCGGCAGCACTGCGCACCGCAAAGTTGCGCGACGCAACATCCGGCGTCCAGCGGCGGCGACCAAACAGCGTCTGGACGAAGCCCGCATCGTGCGCCTGCTGGATGGTTTGCGCCATATAAGCTTTGAGCTTGGGCCGGAGGCGGTAGTATTCATCGATGAAGTGCTGCGCTTCGGCATAGCTCATCTGCGCGGCGGCGGCCAGGCCATGCTGGCTCATCCCATACAGCACACCAAAATTCACCACCTTGGCTCGGCGGCGCTGCTCTTTCGTCACGACGTCTAGCGGCACACCATAGACCTGCGCGGCGGTGTTGGCATGGATGTCGATATCGGTATTAAAATCGCGAATCATCGCCTCCTCCCCCGACAGCACGGCCGCCAGGCGCAGCTCAAACTGCGAATAGTCGGCATTGACAAACACATTGCCCGGCGCTGGCACAAAGGCATCGCGAACGTGCCGCCCCAGCTCACTGCGGATGGGGATGTTTTGCAAATTTGGGTCGGTACTGCTAAGGCGGCCCGTCGCCACCACATCTTGGTTGAAGGTAGTGTGAATATAGCCTGCGTCGTCGGTCAGCTGCGGCAAGGCCTGGACATACGTGTTTTGCAGCTTGGTCAGCTCGCGGTAGCGCTCCACCAGCCCAATAATCGGGTGATGTGGCCGAAGCTTATCCAGCTCCTTCTGACCCGTCGAGTAGCCTGTCTTGCCCTTCTTAATACCCGCCGTTGGTAGCTGGAGCTTGACAAAGAGCGCCTCAGCCAGTTGGGCCGGGCTGCCAATATTCAGCTCATACCCCACCATGCTATAGATCTGCTGCTGCAGCTCGGTGATTTCGCTGCTGAGGGTGTGTTCCATCGCCGCCAGTGTGCGGCTATCGAGCCGGATACCGCGCCACTCCATCCGCGCCAGCACAGGGATGAGCGGAAAGTCCATCGTCCGGGCCACCCGGGCAAGCTCGGGCAGCGCATCAAACGCCTGAGCTTGCTCATCGTACACCGCCCACAGCGCACTAATGGCCAGGCGTGGGTCGTCGAGCGATTCCAACCCCGCGAGATCAGCCAGCGCCCGCGATGTGCGCAGGGGATTAAGCAAAAACGACCCCTGGGCAGTATCGTGCTTCACGACTGGCAGCTGCCGCACGCCACGAGCCAGTAAGTGGCGTAATAATTCCTTAGTGCGGTGCCCAACGATCGGCACATGCGGGATAACGTCAATCGCATCACGCCAGTTCAGGCGGGCTGCCTTACCTCGCTCGTGGCTCACCCACACGCCGCCCTCGACTGGCCAGACCAGCAGCTCTTTGGCCATCAGGAAGAGCGCCTTAGCCTGGTGAGCAGGCAGCTCGGTGGCATGCTGCACCACTGGTACATCGGGCGGCTGGGTGCTCTCTGCCGCCTGCATCTGTGGCGGGAGTTGGCGCAGCAAACTACGAAACTCCAGCCGCTGCAACATCGCCCGCACCGCCGCTGGGTCGCAGTTGTCCATTGCCATCGCTGCTCGATCAAGCGTCACCGGTGCATCGGTATATAGCCGGGCCAGCTCGCGGCTCATATAGGCCGAATCTTTGCCCTGCTCCAGCTTGCGCCGCAGCGTATCCTTGACCTGCCAGAGGTTGTCGTAGAGGTTGTCAAGCGTGTCGAATTGCTGCAGCAGTTTAACCGCCGTCTTCTCTCCCACGCCTGGCACGCCCGGGATATTATCCGACGCATCGCCTTTGAGGCTCTTAAAGTCGAGGAACTGGCTAATCCGAATACCATAGCGCTGCTCGAAAGCGGGGATGTCGAATTTGTCGATGTTGGTCAAGCCTTTCTTCAGGGCATAGAGATAAGTATTTTGGTCGAGTATTTGCAGAGCATCGAGGTCGCTCGTGATGAGATACGTCTCGATATCTCCCTGCTGCTCGGCCTGGGCGTCCAGTGTGGCCATAATATCGTCCGCCTCATAGTCATCAAACTCATACAGCGGCCAGCCAAACGCCTGCAAAAGCTCGTGCAACAGTGGTATCTGGGCATAAAAATCTGGTGGAGCGGGCTTGCGACCAGCCTTGTATTGGTCGTAAATGGCAAGACGGCGGCGGATATTCGTCTTGGGCTTATCCCACGCCACGCACACATAGTCTGGCTGGAGGCGCTTGATCAGCTCCAGGCTCAGCGCCGCAAAGCCATACACTCCACCAGTTGGCGTACCATCGGCCGTCGAGAGGTTGGGCATGGCATAGTACCCACGGTAGAACACACTTTTGCCATCGATAATCACTAGGCGCTTCATCATAGTTCTAGTATAGCATTGGTGCGGTGCGGAAACATCCTCGCGCGGCACCTCTACCCTGCTCCCTGCCCTCCAGTTATAGCGTAGGTTGAGTGCGCTGGCGCCGGCGACGCCACCACCACACTAGCCAACCAGCCAGTGCGATGAGTAGCAAGCACAGGCTTATCAGCAGTGCTGGCACAAAGTTGCTGATAAGCTCGGCTAGCGGGCCCTGCGCAGCAAACGCACCCTTTTTCTTCTTCACCGTCATCCGTTTGGTGCCCGGCTTTTTATCTTTCTTATCGTCCTTTTTCTCTGGTGGAGTAGCCGGTGGTTTTTCGCCAGTAGTCGGAGCACCACTTTGGTATATCTTGACGTAGTCGATGAGGAAGGTCTGGTTAGCAAACTTCTTCGATGAGTCGGGCGGGTGCTCCTCACTCTTCCACTCCACATAATCGTTGAGAATGACATACCACGTATCGTCAAAGACCTGCTTGAATTGATTCGCATCCATGCCCATTTTTGCTGGTTTTTCTGCCGGAACTCGAGTGGTTGGATGACTTTTCTCATCGCCCGCTCGATAGTTATACACCAGCACCGGCTGGTTATCCACGAAGAATCTGACCGTCTCACCATCGTATTCCGTCGCCCAGACATGCCAGTTGTTCGCCAATGTCACTGGGGATGGTATGAGGTTCTCTCGGCTATGCCCTAACCCCTTCGTCTTCCATATCTGCGATGATGGGCTGTGGTAGCAGCGAATATGCGTCGTCGACCATGTGTAGGTCGGCGTCCATGAATACCACTCGAGCATGTCGAGCTCACCATAGGGGTCATTCGCTTGCTTGTTGTTACTGCAGTTGGCAAGCGTCACACTATTGCGCAGCCAAATAGCTGGGCGCGTCCCATTCTCGCCATTCCAATTAATCTTCGCCCGTACCTCCACGCGGAATGGCTTATGCCCATCGAGCACCCGACCCGACTCTACTCGCCCACTCTGGTAGCGTGTCATCTTGCCAGACGGGCACGGCTCTTGGCTGGCGTTGCTATCGCCCAGTGGCTCAGCCACACTCGACACACAGTGACGCCGGGTCGTAATCTGCAAAGCGCCATTAGTCACCGCAACATTGTTGGCGCTATATGCCAAATGCTCCTTGCCATAATTATCCTTATTTTGCTGAAGAACCTTCCAATTCGACAGTGGCGTCGTAAACTCCTCGTTATACACCATCTGCCACTGCTGCGCCTGGGCAACCCCACCAAACATCACCGACACAGCACCCGCAACAAGGACACTCACTACTCCATACACCAGCCCACCTTGTCGCTGCACTATTATTCTCCTCAGTCTGCACACATGTGTGCTTATATACCCATACGTTATGTATAAGTGTACACGTTCTGTCGGATTTTTCAATTGCTATAGCATAAGTATTACTACACTGAAACGCTACGCTAACACCTCTCCACCGCCTTGGCTGCTCTGTGCCCTTCGTGCTAACTCTTGCGCAACCTGCCGCCGAGCACGCGCTCGCTCAACATTGTCTGTTCCACCAACAACATCATCTGTATCTGGCTGATGTTTTGTGATGTCCGCCATATGCGCCGCAAGGCATTCAGCCTGCACTGGGCAACTGCCGCATTTTGTTTTCCCTTTTTTAATATTTTCCCAATGCTCCCGCTTTCTCCCATCGAGGCCAATAAAGTACGGTTCATCCTCGAGGCTACAAGCAGCTTGTCCAATCCATACTGATCGAGGGGCTGGCTTATATCCGCCGCGAATCAGCCGCTCAGTATATACCGCAGGGCTTACGCCATTCTTTATCTGTTCTCGCATTGCCAGCGTGGCAGGGGTCGGCTTTCTTGGTTGTTCACGCGTCATAAGTTTTTTCTCTTTTGCTATACAAAACTTTGGCTTCTGCATTATTCCACACCACTGTTATTTTGTCAAGCATAAGCAGAGTAGTGCGCTGCTTATCACCCTACCCCCCATTGCTCAGCGCCGCCGGACGTGCCGCCGCTTGGGTTTGGGTGCGCCCCACTGTTGGCGATCGGCCTTGGCTGTGCCACCCCGTATATTGCCAGTAGGAATGATGCGCTGGTAGCCCCGCAGCGCAAAGAGCAAACACTCAGCTGCTACTGGGCACTCAGCACAGTCTTCGCGCCGCTCGGGTTCTAGCCGTTGCCCTGTCTCGGCATCGATACACAGTGCCAAGCGAGCAAAAGCCTGCGGCGTGGGAATGTGCCCAATGTGCCGCCGCTCGGCCATGCACTGCTCTGCCCAGGCAATGCGTGCTTTGGGTGTGTCGTTTGCCTGGATAGCGTGGTGCATCGCAGTGGTGAGAGCGGTGGATTGGCTAGGAAGGTCGGTTGGTGCGGGGTTATCCATCAGTTGTTTGCGCTGTTTTGGTGTTAGGCCAGCACAGATCCCAACCGACACTCCTTCTCTCACTGCATACGCCGCACAGATGTCGATCACTGCACAGCCAATGCAGCGCTGCAGGGCTGCTGCCTTGATTTCTGGATTATCACTAAAATATTCTTCGCTCGTGGCGGGGTTGCACGCAGCCTTGTGCATCCATTGCGGTGGGAGTGCCGCTCCCTTTTGCTGCCGCACCCGCATCCGCAAATAGAAGATGCGCAACGCAAGGTCAGTTGGTGCATAGCGTCGGGGTTGCTCTGGTGGTAGCGATGCCGCTGGCTGCTCTTTCATCCTATTTTTATTGTATCATTCACCGCATCGCCAACCATAAGCATCATTATCTGCTATACTAGGGATATGAATCATCCATCTCACCCGACGACAATCCTTGCCTTCGTTGGCCTCTCGGGCGCGGGCAAGAGCGAGGCGGTCAACCATGTGGCGCGCCTTGGTATCCCCAAGGTCTACGCTGGTGGCATCCTCTACGACGAAATGCGCCGCCGCAGCATCGCTATCACCCCGCAATCACAAGCCGAATTTCGCAAAGCCTGGCGCGAAGAGGCTGGCAAAGACATCATCATCCGCACTGCTGCCGAGCAAATGCAGCGCCTTGCCGCCGCTGGGCAGCGCCACATCCTCTTCGACGGGCTCTACTCCTGGACGGAGTACAAGTACCTTACCCACCACTTCCCGGGTGAGCTCGTTGTGGCGGCCATCGTGGCACCCAAGCAGCTCCGTCACCGCCGCCTCGCTCAGCGGCCCGAGCGACCCTTTACCGCGCAAGAAGCAATCGCCCGCGACTGGTCGGAGATTGAGGATATTGAGAAGGGTGGCCCCATCGCCATTGCCGACCACTTCATCTCCAACAGCCACAACCTCACCGAGCTTCACCAGCAGGTCGATGCGCTCTGCCGCGAGATTGGTTGGATGTAAAATACCCCAGTGGGGTATATAAATCATCAGATAATTGACACAACACCCTTCCTCTGCTATAATTCCCCCACAGATTACGTGTGTATAAGGCAAATGCACACTACGGTAATAGCCTAATACGAGGAGTTTATGAACAACCAGCCAACACCCCAGCAACCTGCTGCACCGCAGCCGCAGCCAGCACCGCAACCACAACCGGTGGCCCAGCCGCAGCCGCAGCCGCAACAGACATATCAATATCAACAACCCTACCAGCAGCCAGTTGCGCCAGTGCCACAGCCAGCTATTCAGCCACAGCCAACACCATATGCCTATCCCGTTCATTATGACAACCCTGGTGAGACACTGGGTGTTATTGGATGCGTCTTGAGCTTCTTTGGTATCTCTATCGGTGGTATTCTCCTTGGCATTATTTCGCGCAATAAGTCTAAGGAAGCCGGTATGTCTACAACGTGGGGTAACGTTAGTCTGGGCTGGGGCATCTTTGGGTCAGTCTGCTGGTGTCTTATCTGGCTTTTCTGGATACTTGTGTTTGTTGGTGTATTGTCCAAGCCATCTTGGTGGTACTATTATTACTACTAAGCCACTTGCTTCGATATAAAAATACCCAGCATACTACTGGGTATTTTTATGTAAAGTATTTTGGGAGTACCTTCTGCATTTTTAGGGCTTTCGTATTCACCCCTCTACAATCATGATCTCTATTTCTCGGTAGCGATAGTAGGAGTGGGTATTCGAGAGGTTTGTGCCCTCACAGCAAAGTAAATAGCCATTATTATACAGAAGCTTCACCAAAAAACCATACAGTAACGACTTTTGCAAGCAATTTATCCAAATAATCGACATACATACTGTATGCCGATTGTTCTCGTGCACTATCCCCTACTGCTGCAAATACTCGTACAGCTTCTTGGCGTCCTTGTGCTTGCGCAGCTTTGCCAGAGCCTTGGCCTCAATCTGGCGGATGCGCTCGCGCGTCACGGCAAACTCCTGCCCAACTTCCTCCAGCGTATGGCTCTTGCCATTCTCCAGGCCAAAGCGCATTTTAATAATCTTCTGCTCGCGATCACTCAAGGTCGAGAGAATATCTTGCACCTGCTCCTTGAGAAGCTGGTTAGAGGCCGACTCTTCAGGGCTGACCGTATCTTCGTCCTCGATAAAGTCCCCCAGCACCGACTCCTCCGAGTCGTCGCCATCGCGCCCCACACCAGCATCCAGGCTGCTGATGTCTTGCTTAATCTTCATCACATATTCGACCTTATCCGGCTCCATATCGAGCTCTTTGGCAAGCTCGGTAATGGTTGGCTCGCGGTTCAGGTCTTGAGTGAGGCGGCGCTGGGTGCGCAGCAGCTTATTGATCGTCTCCACCATGTGGACAGGAATACGAATAGTGCGCGCTTGGTCGGCAATCGCACGGGTAATCGCCTGGCGAATCCACCAGGTAGCATAAGTGCTAAACTTAAAGCCCTTATCTGGGTCAAACTTCTCCACCGCTCGCAGCAGCCCGGTGTGCCCTTCTTGAATAAGATCGAGAAAATCGAGGCCACGACCACTGTACCGCTTGGCAATGCTTACCACCAGTCGCATATTAGCCTCGGCCATTTTGTCTTTGGCACGCTTATCGCCCTGCTTAATCCGGTAGGCTAGATCTACCTCTTCGTCAGCACTGAGCAGCGGGATCTTGCCGATCTCGCGCAGGTGCAACCGCACCGAGTCGTCGCTAATGTCATCGAAGTATTGGTTGCTGTTGAGAATCTCCTCCGGCGTGTCTTCTTCCTCAAGCGCCGCGAGGTCGGGCTCCATATCGTCGACGGCTGAATCCATCATCGGTGGCTGGGCATCGGGTGGCGCTGCCTGAGCTGTGGTTGCTGGTTTTTTTTGCTTGGTATCCTTATCGTCGGTTGCCACGCGCTATCTCCTTGATTAGTTGGTTCAGTTGCTCGCGCAAAGCGGCGGCGGCAGTCGTATCGCCGCTCTCTTCTGCTTGGCGCAATTGGGTGGTGAGATGATGTTTGTGTTGCTGCTTGTGTTCGGTTTCGATTTGCCGCAAAAGCCGGGCGGTCTCGTAGTAGCGATCGGTCTCGCTCCACGCACCATACCGATCGTCAGCATACGCTCGTGCCATTGTAATATACTTGTCAAAATTTTGCAATGCTGACGGCGTACTCCTCAGAGGTTGCCCGTGGTGCGTCGCATAGTACTGAGCCAGGGCCTGGCGCGCCTCCCCCGCAAAGAGCTGCGGATCAATTCGCCCAAACAATTCCTGGCTCGGGCCATCGAGCATCGCCAGAGCGAGCGCATTATTTTGCAAGAGGTAGGGATCATTTGGTACAGCTTTTGCCGCCTTAACGGCCTTGCGAATAGGGGCAGCTGGCGCTGTTTGCTGTGCCTTGGCCTGCACGGCCTGGACACTCGAGCCAACTGCCTGAGCAATCTGCCGCTGGTAGTGCTCGCGCTCGACCGGGTCACCCAAGCGATTAACAAGCGCCAGCCCGACCGTCGTAAACTGCCGCTTACCCGCTGCCGTGGTAAGATCGAGCTGCTGCCGATACTGCGCTAGGAGCCAATCCACCGCTGGCTGAGCCGCCGCAATCGCCTGCTGCCAGGCCGCTACCCCCTGCTGCTGGATAAGTTCATCGGGGTCTTTTACCCCTGCCGGCAGCGACACCACCTTTAGCTCCACCCCCACCTGGGCGGCCAAACCAATCGCTCGCTCTGTGGCGGCCCGCCCAGCGTTATCACCATCAAAGCTCAGGCGGATATCGCCCGCCAGCCGCTTGAGCGCCCGAATATGCTGCTCCGTCATGGCAGTGCCCGCCGTCGCCACCACCGCTGCCTCACCCGCCTGGTGGCTGCTTATCACATCCATATTGCCCTCGACAATCACCGCATAGCCCTGCGCCCGAATCGCCTGCTTGGCCTGCATCAAGCCAAAGACATGCCGGCCTTTGTCGTAGAGCAACGTCTGGGGTGTGTTGAGGTATTTTGGTGCATTGGGCACATCAGCAATCAAGCGCGCCGTAAAGCCAATCACCTGCCCACTCGCATCCATCAACGGCACCATCATCCGCCCACGAAAGAGGTCGCCATTGTAGCGGTTCACCAAGCCCGCCTCACGCAGCTCCGCTAGCGAAAAGCCTTTTTTCTTGAGATACGTTACCAGAGCCTGACCATCACGGGGGGCATAGCCAATCTGAAACTGCTGGACAATCGCCTTACTGAGCCGCCGCGTCCGAAACACATACGCCAGCGCATCCTGGCTCCGCACCAAACAATGCTGATAAAAATTCGCCGCTAGTCGATGCGCCTCACGCAGCCGCTGCTTGCGCCGCGCTAGGTCACGGTTACCTTTCTGCTCATAGAGCGAGAGATCCACCCCCGCCTTGCGCGCCAGCAACTCCAGCGCCTGGCGAAAGTCCAGCCCTTCCACCTCCATAATGAAGCTAAAGATATCTCCACCCCGCCCACTGCTAAAATCATGCCAAATATTCTTCTCGGGGCTCACAAAAAAGCTCGGCGTCCGCTCACTCGTAAAGGGGCTCAAGCCTTTGTAACTCCGCCCCGCCCGCTTGAGCTGCACATACTCGCCCACCACATCCTCTATATTCAAGCGCGCCCGCACCTCTTCTTTGGCATCCATAGGTATAGTATAGCGCATTGAGTATAAACCAATCGAACCGCACCAATCGCCTATCTGACCATTCTTACCTACCACGAAAGCTACTCCACTCACACGACCGATCATATACAGCAACAAGCCAAAAATAGAGACTAATTTTTATATAGTATATAGGGGTATAGAGTATATAGTGTAAAGGGGTATATACTATGCATAATTCATCTATCCGACCTCTGTTAAATATTATCCTCTTTACCCCTGTTAGTGGTTGTGTTTAAATGGTATTATAGTAACTATGAATCCACAGCAACCATACACTCCCCAACCGAATGGTTCGGCGCCACAACCCGAGCAACAGCCTCCTCAACCCAATGCGCCGGCAGCTGCTCCGTATGTCCCTTACTATGCTACCCAAGCGGCGTCACACGGTGCGCAGGATTATGGCTATGGTGCATATAATCCGGCAACGCAGAGCCAACCAACTCAGCCACCGTATCAAGAGCAGCCCACTCCTTCATCACCGCAGCCCCAGGCTGCGCCCTACCCAACCAACCCACAAACCAGCACAGACACGCCACATGGCTACGCCAATGCTGATGCCTACCCAGGTGCCAGCCAACCCACAGCACAGCCCTACCAGCCACAATCGGGCGGCTACAATGGCCAGGCCTATGCCAACCCGCAGCAGCCGCTTGGCGCGACTGCCATGGCTGCTACCGGCGCAGACCTTGGCGCAGCAAGCGAGCCAGACACCTCCTTCCCGGTAGATTACCTCAACGAGATTGCGCCCAAGCAACAGCCAGTGCAGATGAACCGCTTTGCGGTGTTTGGACTGATTGGCGGCGTACTCTTGCTTGCCTTTAGCGTCGTCATGATGATGGTCAACAGCCAACCCAACTACACCAAGCAAGCCCAAAGTACGCTAGCCCGCATCGAGACACTGCAAGCAGCCACCAAGGAGCAGCAGTCACGCCTGACGGAGAATGAGCTCTCGAGCATGAACACCACACTCACCACCTCGCTCGGTAGTATGGGGACAGAGCTCAAGTCGTCGCTCAAGGATGCGAAGATCAAGACCGAGCTAGTCGGTGATGCCAAAAAGACCGAAAAAGCCTACTCCGACAAACTCTCCAAAACGCTCGAAGACGCTTACCTCACTGGCTCGCTCGACCGCGTCTATGCACGCGAAATGAGCTACCAGCTGTCCATCCTCAAGAGTTACCTCCAGAAGCTCAAAACCGCCAGCGGCAACCGCAAAGCCATCGCCGACTACGTCGCCACCAATAGCAAGACGCTCGACGCCGCCACCAAGTCGTTTAGCAACTTTACCTCGACGAAATAGCGACATACGCTACCCTATCGACAAAGCTCGCCTCTATGGCGGGCTTTTTGTTAGTACACTGCACTATAAAACAAACATCTGCTTGTGTATACTTGCATGGCGTATTCCCAGGAGTTTTCTTCCGCGTGAGGTGGTAAATATAAGGTGTCAGATGTCTATCACATACTAAAAGAAAAACGCTCACACAGCGTGAGCGCTCCTATCCTGACGATTCTCCTCAAAAACGAGCGCGCTACTCCGTCACCAGCCGGTAGCTGAGCCGCGCCAGGTCAATCACCTCATCATCACTCAGCTGGCCACTGCAAATAACAGTGATCCAATGTTTTTTATTGAGGTGGTAGCCTGGCTGGACCGACTCATACCGTTCGCGTAGCGTGAGGGCTAGCTGCGGGTCACACTTGAGGCTCACCCTTAGTGGCTGCGACCCTTCGGCAATAAGCGCAAACATTTTCTCCTGCTGGCCAGGCACATCCTTGTGCCCTACCTTGTACACCGCGATATCGTCCCCAAAGGGATAGTCGAGCCACGCTCCGGGCAGGCTGAGCAAAAATTCTTCGAGCTGCTTGTGTGTCATAGCACTATAATACTACACCCACTTGTGCCGCACAAAATACCCTACCATCGCCAGTGGTATGAGGATGATAAGGCCGATCATGAACCAAAAGGCGATGTCGCTACGAAATGGCAGTTGGACGAAGTTCATCCCGCCCAGGCCCGTCAAGAACGAGACCGGCATAAAGACAGTGGCAACCAAGGTGAGGCGCTTCATCACATCGTTCATGCGGTTAGATACCACCGAGAGATACATATCGAGTGCGCTGGTGAGAAGATCACGCATCGTATCGATAAGCTCGTGAACGCGCCAGGCGTAGTCGTAGCTATCGCGCACATACACGGCGCATTTTTTATCAAACAAGGCATAGCGGCCGTTACTGAGGCCATTCAGTACATTCATCAGAGGTAGCACCACCTTGCGCAGGTCGGCTAACTGACGCTTGTACACAAAGAGCTGCTGGAGCTGCCGATTATCTGGGGTGCGGATCATTGTATCTTCCAGTTGGTCGGTTACATCGTCGATATGATTCAGCAGCGGCATAAATTGCTCAATAGAAAACTGGGCAATAGTCGCCAGAATAAGCGATGGCGTCGTGTGACTGGGCCGCAGCGCGGTAATGCGCTGAACGAGCTCATCGTCTAGCTTGCCCTGGTGCAGCGTAATAATCTCGGTTTTACTGAGCAAAATGGTAATAGTGTGGTACTTCACATTGTGCCGGCTGACGTATGGTATATCCAGCGTCAGCAGCAGCCACGCCTCCCCTTCTATCGCCTGCGGCAGCCAGCGATGCTCGCGCACCATGCGGGCCTGCAGCTCAGGCAGGTGCAGTTCGCTTAGCAGCGCCCGCCGCTGCTCGGCTGTGTCGACCGTGATATCGCGCCACAGCTCGGGCATTACACGGCGACCTTTTGCAAATAATAGCGCAGCTCCATAATGCTGCCGCGGATATCCTCCAACGCACGGTGGTCTTCTGGCTTGGCAAATTTCTTGCCGTATTTACCCTCCATCACCACCTTCCAGGCGCTCACATCGAGCATGCGGTAGTGGAGACGCTGCGCTAGCTGCGGCCACCAGTGATCGATAAAGCGGCGATCTTGGTGGATGGAATTCCCCGCCAGCAAGATCCGCCCCTCGCCAGCACACTGCTCATCACAAAACGCCAGCAGCTCTTGCTCGATCTCTGCTAGCGGCTTGCCCTGGGCATTCTGCTCCTCCAATCCACGCCGCGCCGCCGGATGCTGATTCCAAAAGCTGGCGTTGCCATCGAGGAGGCGTTTGAGCTTAGCCGCATCATGGCGCACCACCCCTTCGTACGTTGCAATCTCGGCAAAAGTCCAGTCCGTCACAATCGCTGCCACTTCTAGTATTTCATCCGTGGTAGGGTCTAGCCCCGTCATCTCAAGGTCTACCCACAAAATCCGTTTTGGTTTGAAGCTTGGTTTCATGCTTCTAGTATACTACATGTCTACCACATAGCGCTCATCCTTAGCTGTTACTTTTATAAGCATAAGCTTTACCGATGTGCAAGTTAGTGTACTACTTTTTTGTTCAGATGGGTATGCCTATCCTCCTATCTCCTCGCTTCTGGGTGCAATTGTGTGGTAAACATCCTCATCTACCACTGTTATTTCCGAATGGTTCATTATTGTGTTCATGCTACGTAGGTATTTGGGTAGTGCGCAAATTTATTATTCACCATAGAAAAACCACACCCTGAGTGGGTGTGGTTGATCGCTACGCAGGCTCTTGCCTACTTAGTCTTTTTTCTTGTCCAAGCGGTCGAGCTTGAGAAAGTGGATGATCAGGTAGATGACGAATGCTGTGGCGACCAAGGTGATCAGCGAGCTCACGAAAGCTCCCCACGCGAAGTCGGCGCTGCGCCCAGCAATCTCGATATGCGTGCTAGCAGCCTCGAGCCCCTTCTGCGAACCGACGATAAACTGCACCACTGGGCTAATGAACCCCTGAACTAATTTTTTGACCGTGTCACCGGCAGCGGTACCAATCGCCAAACCAACTGCCAGGCCAACCACGCCCTGCTCACGGATAAACTCAGCAAAGCCGCCAATGTGGCTGTTCTTCATTTTCTGCTCTAGAGCTTGGGCAGCAGCTGCAGCCTCTTGTGCAGCCTTGCGTGGGGTGCGGCGTGCAGCAGGCTTCTTTGCAGCAGCTGCTTTGGTTTTGGTTGTTGTTCGTTCTGCCATAGGTTCTCCTTATTAACCATTGTTTATTCAAATTATAGCATATTCTGCATTAATTGCTAGCTGTCTTGTGTTGGTGGTGTTCTATGGCGCGAGGACTTCGCTAAGCGCTTCTCAATCTTCTCTTTGTCTCGCTCGGCAGCTGCGATCCTATCCATACGCGTCTTCTCAAACCCACGTGATAGCACTGGTTTACGTGCCACCACCCGCCCTACGCTCGCCAAGAACTCGGCATTATCAGATGGCAATTCAAACAACCCATTATACTCTTCTATCGCTTCGGATGCCTTCTTGGGGTCACTCTCAACTTTTGCAATCTTGCGTAGTAGATCCCCTTTGAAGAACCGACTTTCCGAAGTGTCATCGGGCAGCAGGCTTGCTTTGATTACATCCGCCAAGGCTAGGGCGCTCTCTCCCATATGTCGCGCAACGAGCTGTGAGCACAGTGATTTTGCATGCTCAAGCTTGTTGCGTGGGTCGATGTCTGGGTAGATACCAGCAAATTGATCAATAATATCCTCACTCGCAGCAACTGGATCGGGGTTATTGCCAAGTGTATTAATAATCACATTATGGTACAGGCGCAGCATTTCGCGGCCCGGCACTGATGGCATGGTAATGAGCTGCAGCTGGCTATGGAGCAGATACTCATACTCATCGTCGTCTCGATGGCGGCTATCTTTATCAAAGCTTAGCCAGAACCGATCTCTTATGAACTTTTGGCGCTTACCTGGATCATCTATATCGACTTTTCGTAATAATTCACTAGTCTGCAGGGTATTAATCGCGCGCAGCTCACCACGCCATAATTGGTCAAGCGGGTCTTCACCACCAACTGCCTTGGTCGTTTCTTGGTAAAACTCCTTGGTTGCAACATCGAGCAAAAACGAGCGCTTGCTTCCACTTGTGCGGTCAAACAACATAACCACTGCATGCTGGTTAACATACCCAACATAATGCTCCACCCCTATTTGATCCAAGCACTCCGATGCCACAATGGTGTAGCCATAGCAATTAGCCTTCTCGCGTTGCGTAAGGAGTTCTGCGGTCAACAGTGGCGTTGCCTCATCCATGTCTTCGAATTCAAGCGTCTGACGCACCAAGTGCCCCACAAGAATAGCTGCTTCGATCGCGTCATCAAATGTCAGCGGCGACTGCTCGTAGGCTGTGCCGATGATCTTGAGCTGAGTAGAATCGGGCAAACGCTGGCGGCCAATCTCAGGGTTGCTCTCCGCTATACCACGTCTTGGTGTCTTGAGCCCTGCCATCAGCGACTCATCTAAGATAGATGGATTGGTATGTGGCGTACGCTCACCCACTACAGCCGCTCCGGTGCTTCGATGCCGAGCAGGGCAAGGCCAGCAGCCAGGGTGTCACGGTAGCGCTGCACTAGGGCGAGGCGCTCGGCCTGGCGGGGGCTACCAACGACGCGGTTCTTCTCGTAGAAGCGGTTAAAGGTTTGGGCGAGCTCATAGAGGTAGTGGCAGATGCCATGCACAAGATACTCGCGGGCGGCCTTCTCGACGACCTCTGGATATTCGCTCAGCTTGCGCAGGAGCAGGCGTTCGTCATCAGTACAATCGGTTGGCTCGGCAGGCTCGGCACTCGCCTTGGCTAGGATGCTGCAGGCCCGAGCATGGGCGTATTGGATATAGGGGCCAGAGTTGCCCTGCAGGCTCACTGTCTCGTCCATATCAAAGGCGATATCGTTGCCCATGCGATACTTCGCAAAGGCGTATTTGATCGCCCCAAGTGCTACCTGACGCTGCACCACCGGGTCTGTAGCGAGGTTTGCCACACGCTCTTGGACGATAGTGAGTACGTCGGCCGCGCGGGCTACATTGCCCAGGCGCGAACTCATCTTGCTACCATCACCAAAGCGCACTGTGCCATTGGTCAGGTGGGTCATCCGCCCAGCTAGCTCAGGCCGGAAGAGCTCAGCCGCAGCATACACCACGCGCATATACTCCTTTTGGTCGTTGCCAGTGATGAGAATCCGGTGGTCGAAGTGGTAGTCTGCCACCTCCTTCCAGATAACGCCAATGTCCTTTGTCTCGTACGTTGGCAAGCCGTTTGATGTAACGAAAACACGGGTGTGCAGATGCTTAGCAGGGTCACCGACGAAGACCACTGCCCCCTCAGAGCGCTGCAAATTCCCCCGCTCGAGTTGCTCGTGCACCACGGCGAGGCCAATCGGTGCAGTGCTGCTCTCGGGGATATAGTCGAGATGATCGACCTGAATCATCGTATAGAAAGCATCGAAGTAATCCAAGCTCCACTGGCGCGTCGTCCAATAGATCTGAGCGAGCGGCGTATTATGCTCATCATGCTCATGGTAGCTGTAGACGAGCTTGTTAAACTCAATAATCTCCTGCTTCGCCGTCTCGTTCTCTTCGTACGCCTTAGCACCGATCACATAGGCCTGGCTAATCCACCGTGCCCGAGCAAAGACATCGCTCTCTACCTCTGTTAATTTCTCTGGTAGCTCACCGCCCAGCGTGTGGCGCATCCCCCACAAACACTTAGCAACGTGCAGGCCGACATCGCCACCAAAGCTGGCTCGGTCTACCGACGCGCCGACCGACTCGATGATCCGCGCCAATATATCGCCATACACCGTCTGGTACAGGTGGCCGGTGTGCAGCTCCTTGAAGGCGTTGGGGCAGCTATATTCCAGCGTGTAGCGCATGCCACCATAGATCTGCTGCGGTGTGGTGTTGGCCGCCTGCCACAGCGCTGCGTCGCTCAGGCGGAGATTGATAAAGCCTGGGCCCGCCACACTCACGTCAGAAAACTGGCCAGTCTGGCGTAGCACCGCCGCCACCTCCTCGGCAATCTCGCGCGGCTTCTTGCCCAGTGGCTTAGCAAGCTTGAGTGCGACATTGGTCGCAAAATCGCCAAACGTCGGCTCCGGCCGCGTCAGCTCCACCGGCGGTGTTTGTTGATAAAGAGTGTATAGTGCATCACGAATCGTCTGTTCCATGATTATAGTATACAACAGATGCGGTACAAAAATAACGAGGTAGCAAGAAGACTACGCCTCGCCCTTTGTCCGCTTCCGCCGCTCCAGCGCCGCCTGCACCAAGCCAGCAAAGAGCGGGTGAGCCCGAAATGGCCGCGAGGCAAACTCTGGGTGAGCCTGGGTCGCAACAAAGTAGTCGCAGGTCGGTGCCTCGACGAACTCGACCAGCCTGCCATCGGGTGACGTACCCGACACCACAATCCCGCCCGCATTAATGGCAGCGAGATGCGCTTGATTCACCTCATAGCGGTGGCGATGACGCTCCACGACCTCTGTTGTGCCATATGTTTTGGCAGTGCGTGAGCCAGCCTGCAGCACCGCCGGGTAGTTGCCTAGGCGCATCGTCCCGCCGGTCGATTGCTTGCCCTGCTGGTCAGGCATAAGGTAGATGACGGCATCATCCGGCGCGGCACCACACTCCGCACTACCAGCCTGGGCCAAGCCACCACGGCGGGCAGCGGCAATCACCGCCACCTGCATTCCCAGGCAGATGCCAAGATATGGTACATTGTGCTGCAAGCAGTAACTGGCCGCCGCAATCTTCCCTTCTACCCCGCGCTTGCCAAAGCCACCGGGCACTACCACCGCATCCACAGCGCTGAGCGCTGCGTCGGTCACTGTCTCGGCATTGATCCATTGGATCGTCACCTCGCTGCGGTGCGCCCAGGCCGCTGCTTTGAGCGCCTCAGTGATAGAGAGATAGGTATCGGCATTATCAACATATTTCGCCACGAGGCCAATCGTCAGTCGCTGGCGATAGGTCTGGCTATCGTGCCGGACAAGCTGCTGCCAACGCGTCATATCTGGCGCTGTATCATTACCGGTAAAGCTTGCCAGCACTGGGCCCAATTCGCGTGCTACCATCAGGGGTACCTTGTAGACTGTATCGACATTTGGCATCATAATGATCCCCTCTGGCCGTACCCCACTAGCAATGGCAATCTTGTCCGCCACACCACGCGGTGGCACCGTGCTACCCTCGGTGCGAACTGCCACCACATCGGGCATAATACCAAAGCCACGCAGGTCGGCCATGGCATTCTGGGCTGGCTTGGTCTTGTACTCCTGGCTGGTCGCAAGAAACGGCACATACACCACATGGACAAAGAGACAGTGCTCGCGCCCCACCTCTAATGAGAACTCGCGGATCGCCTCGACGAAGCTTAGCCCCTCATAATCTCCCACCGTGCCACCAATCTCCACAATATGCACCTGCCCTGCCGCCGCCTGGTGGATGGCTCGCTTGATCGCTTGGGTAAGGTGCGGCACCAGCTGCACCGTCTGGCCACCAAACATCCCGGCCCGCTCATCGGCGATCAAGTCACGCAGCAGCCGCCCCGCCAGCGTAGCATTGCGCTGGGTCAGCTCGAGGTCTAAGAAGCGCTCGTAGTGGCCAAGGTCAAGGTCGGTCTCCGCTCCATCTTTGGTCACGAAGCACTCGCCATGTTCCTTGGGGTTAAGCAGCCCAGCATCGACGTTGAGGTACGGGTCGCACTTTTGCACTGAGACAGATAAGCCCTTAGCCTGTAGCACCGCGCCAATGCTGGCCGCCGTGATGCCCTTACCCACCCCAGAGAGTACCCCACCGGTAACAAAAATATACGTTGGTTGGTGTGTCTGTGTCATACAATCTCCCTCTCGCGTTCTATTGTAGCATGTATCCATAAGCAGTATACTAGCAAAAAACCAGCCTGGTAGCTGGCTTCTGCTGGTTATTGATACGCGCCACCTATTGGCAGCCCTCGCACATCGTTAGCTCCGCTGGATCTGGCATAATAACAGGGGTGCCACTCGCCGCTGCTTGGTCGACGGCAACCTGCTGAGCGGCCAGCAGTGCCTGCTCGATGGCATCGAGCTTTTCCTCCAGCGTCATATCGTCCGTCAGCTGGGGCTTGGTAGTCTGCGCCTGCGTGGTTGCTGGATCGGTTGTTGGTGATGTCGTTTGTGTCGTCTGCGTCATATATTATTCCCTACCCGTTTTTTAGTTATAGTGTCTATTGTACGCTATATATAGCGTTTTATGCAAGGTAGTGCACCCAATTTTCTGTTGTAGAATTATCATCCAGCTGGCCAATCGGTGCGACATACCACTGCGGCTGGGCACACTGCGGGCGGAAGCTCCCCAGCTTGGCCGTGTATGCCTCAGTAATGGCCGCGACTTCGTCCTCGCGGGCTTCGCGCACTGTGGTGTGGAGATAGACAGCCTGCTTGGCGTCATCCCACACCACAAACTCTGCCCGCCCAGTACGAAAGGCGTTGTGCGAGTGGCGCGCCTCACGATCAGACAGCCAGGCAATCTCATCCCCCACCCGGACAAAGTGCAGTGGCGTCACCAGTGGTGTGCGGTCGCGATTAACGGTGGCCAGCGCACCAACCGGCACTGTGTCGAGGATAGTTTGCGTGAGAGTGTTCATAAGCTCATATTCCTTTCGTATCTAATTTGCGAATATTATTTGCTACATCAGCGGGCCGCTCTCACTTCATTGCCAGACAAGAAAATATCTGGAGGCCAGCTACTTAGCAAGCGGAAGATTGCTGTAGTATTAATCTGGCCGGAACATTTTCGGCCTGGTGATGGAGTGAGAGCTCCCGTAAGACTGGTAGACTGGTAAGATTGTTGTTTTGCCAATATCTACTACTTCGTCGTATTCACCTCATAACTCGTATTGGTGCTCTCGAAGAAGTTCACCAGTTCCAGCGTGTCGTTGGCAGCGGCCATCCACTTGGCTGGGTTGGTGACGTTGTACTCTGGTTCAAAGCCCAGCTCTTCCAGCCGCCGGTCGGTCATATACATGACGTATTGGTTGACGTAGTCGGCGTTGAGGCCCAGAATGCCGCGCGGCAGCATGTCTTTGTTATACGCCTTTTCGAGCTCAACGGCTTCCAGGATCAGGCTGCGGATTTCGTCGGCAAATTCCTCGGTTTGTAGATCCGGGTTTTCGTGCAGAATCGTCAGCAGCAGGTTAATGCCAAATTCCAGGTGCAGGTTTTCGTCCTTCGTCACCCAGTCGAGCAATGTGCCGACATTGCGCAGCAGATTGCGGCGGCGGAAGCTCATCCCCACCATAAAGCCACTATAGAACCAAATCCCCTCCAGCACGATGTTGTACGCCACCAGGTTGCGTACAAAGTCCTTCTTGCCCTCCAGCGTCGTTACATCTGGGCGTTCCTCCATCATGCGCGTGACGTATTTGGTCTGGAAGGCGGCTTTATCTGCCAGGGATTTTTTACCCCAACCGGCCGCATAAATTTCCTCACGGTCAAACGGGAAGGTCTCGATAATATATTCGAAGGTCATAAAGTGGTTCGCCTCTTCCCACATCTGCTTCGAAAGATACAGGTGGCACTCGGCGGCGTTCACGCAGGGGTAAATACCAAAGGCCAGCGACTTATTAATCAGCAGCTCGTTGGGGTTGAGGTAGCTAATCACCGTCTTCAGGGCGTGCTTTTCGTCCTCGCTCAATTTATCAAAATCCGCCAAATCCTGGCTCAGCTGCACCTCATTGGGGAACCACGTGTTGGCCACCGCTTGGTTGTACAGGCGGTACGCCCAGTCGTAGCGCACCGGCTTGAGCTGCAAGCCATCACGTACGCCTGATCCTAGAATGCCCATTATTACCTCCTTGTTGTATTACTTAATAATTTCGTATCTGATAATTTTACCAGTCGTATTCTACTCGTCATCTCCCCTGAGGAGCTCTCCATCTTCTGGACCAGCTTCTGGATACCGATAATCCCATGTTTTTGGATCAATCGATGGCGTCTCGTCGGATGTTTGACTATCCTGCCCTTCAACACTCGCATCAGTGCCAAAAATATCGAGTCCCGGCTGTGTCCACCTTTGAGGCTTATCGGGATGGTATATATTTCCCATACCTAAGCTATTCCATGACGGGTCACTTGCCGGTACATCGCTGTCTGTACCCTCTGTATATATACCAATCTCTCCTTCGAGCGCTGCAGCACCAACACCACGGCTCACACTCAAGGTGGCCAATTTGGCTCGCTCTGAGAGCGGCAACTTAGCAAAGTCTATCGTGCTTTGTTCGCTCGCTACTCCCGTTTTTCCTTCATGCGTCATACTATTCCTTCTCCTTCCCTTCCTCCTGCTTCTTGCGTGCGCGGTAAAAGCCACCAAAGCCCACGCGCTTGGCGTCTTGGTGGAGTTTTTGTTCGGTTTTGTTGGCGCGAATGGAGACCTGCTCGGACTGGTGGCGTGGCTTCACGTGCAAATAATACGTCGTTTTCAGGCCGCGGCGCCAGGCTTCGCTATAGATCGTAATATACTCCTCGATATTGCGCGATTCTAAATACATATTGCGGCTAATCGCTTGGTCGACCCACTTCTGAGCGCGGGCCGCCACCTCAATAAAGGCATACGGGCTCAGCTGAAAGCTCGTCTTATACACATCGCGCACCGCCTGAGGGATCTGCTCCATGTGCTGGATGTCGCCTTGAGTGGTGAGTAGCTCGTCCTTGAGCTCCTCCCACAGGCCGAGTGCCTTGAGCTTGCGCACCAGGTTGGCATTAACCTCAAGAAACTTGCCATTGAGCGTGCTCCGGCTAAAGATCTGGCTAAATTGCGGGTCAATCCCTGGGGTGGTGCCCGTCACATGCGAGATATTGGCGGTGGGAGCGATGGCCATAAGCGTGGCATTGCGCATGCCGCGCCTCACCTTGGGGCGCAGCGCCTCCCAGTCGAGGCGGCGAGTCGTGTTAATTGCCACTGCCTCACCCCGCTGCGCGCCAAGCCGGTCGATCGTGTCGATAGGCAATTCCCCCTTGCTCCAGCCACTACCAGCAAAGTTAGGGTAGCTGCCACGCGTCACCGCTAGCTCGGCCGACTCATCAATAGCGTAGTAGCTAATAAACTCCGCCAGCTGATCGATCAGCTCGTACGCCGCCTCAGATTCATAGCTCAGCTCGAGCTTTTCTAGCACATCGGCCAAGCCCATAAAGCCCAGGCCAATCGCTCGGTTTTGCAGGTTGCTATTCATCGCCTCCGGAATAGGTGTTGTGGTAATGTCTACAAGGTTATCAAGTTGCCGCGTGGCTGAGCGCGTCGCCTGCTCGAGCCGCGGCCAATCCCACGTCTTGGTCGCGTCATCCAGGAAGGCGCTGAGGTTAATACTCACTAGATTGCACACCGCGATATTGTGCTCATCTTGCGGCAAAGTGATTTCTGTACAGAGGTTGCTGAGGTGAATGGTGCCGGTATTATTGTTAAGCGCCCGGAGGTTAATAGCGTCCTTCCAGGTGAGCCATGGGTGGCCGGTCGCCTGCAAGCTACTCAGAATTCTGTGGAATTGTTGGCGCGCAGGCAGCTTGTCATAAGCGCGCAGCTTGCCTGCTTCGGCCTGGGTGATGTAATACGCATACCGCTCGGCAAAGGCTGCGCCATACAGCTCGCTCAGGTCGCTCACCTCAGCTGGGTCAAAGAGATACCAGTCTTCGTCCGCCTGCACCCGACGCATAAATTCATCACTAATAAACACCGCTGTGTCGAGGTAGCGTGTCCGCAAATACGGGTCGCCAGAGTTCGAGCGTAGGTCGATGAATTCTCTAAAATCGATGTGCCAGTTTTCCATATACACGGCGGCTGCACCCATCTTCTTACCCTTGCGTGACACCGCAAACAGCGCTGTATCGATCATCTTAATAAATGGAATTGGCCCCGTGCTTGTTGTGTTAGTTGTCTTGACTGGGCTACCCGCCGCCCGCAGCTTCGTAAAACTGACACCGATACCACCTGTACCTTTAGCAATCCACATCGTATCGCGCACACTCTTGGCAATCGACTCCATATCATCCTGCACTTCCATGACGAAGCAATTGCTCAGCTGCGGGAACAATCCACCAGCATTAACGCGGGTGCTACCACCCGGGCTGTACTCAAGGTTGGCCATGTGCTGGTAAAACTCAATGGCTGCCTCGGTGGGGTGCTCCTCGTTGTAGCTCAGTCCCATGGCAATGCGCATGGTGGTAAACTGCGGCACCTCGAGCGGCTCGCCGTTTTGCTTGCGCAGGGCGTAGCGATTGCGGTTGGTCACCACGCCAAGATATTTGCTGAGTTTATCTTTACTCGGGTCGAGCGCGGCAGCCAGGCGCTCGAGGTCGAAGATCGTCTCATCTTGCATGCGCGGGTCAAGCAAGCCATCGGCCACCGCTTGGCGAATATAGCGCGGGAAGGCCTCCCTATGCCGTTGGCGCAGCTCTTCATCAGTGGTATATACGCCAAGCAAATCACGGTAGATCGTGCCTAGCAGCAAGCGCGCCGCGATCGTGTCGTAGTCTGGGTCGTCCTTGATATTCTGCACTACCGTCTGAATGAGCGTCTCCTCCAGCTGCTTGGTCGTCATCCCATCAAAGAGCGTCAGCTGTAGCTCGCTGGCAATCTGCACGATCTTCTGCAGCGGATCGGCCAGCCCCTGGCTTGCTGCCAGCAATGTGGCATTTATCTTGGTTGTGTCGAATGGCTCGGTCGTGCCATCGCGCTTGGTAATATGAATTGTCATCATCCCTCCCCTTGGGCTCCTTACTATACGGTGCACAAAACCAGCCACCAGGGCACGCCTGGAGCCAAGCTGTATTGTTTGTCTCTCCCGTGTTTATGTGTGCTCGCTATATATGTAGCGTCTGTATCCTACTATAGACGCCAGATGTGGTGCTTGGCAAGGGGTTTTGTGAAAACTACAACCGATTTTGTGAGTGACCTCTGTGGGTGCTGGTGGCACACTATGGCCTTGGGTAAAAAACATCTGGAGGCCAGCACTCGTACATGCGGGTAGAGCTCTATTGCACTATCCGTGCCAGAATATTATATGAAGCAACAGCTACGTCACTCTATCACCAGACCGAAAATGTTCCGGCCAGATTATATTATAGTGATTTTCCGCTCGCTGAGTGGCTGGCCTCCAAATATTTTCTTGTCTGGCGATAGAGCAGCTTGGTGTATAGCAAATAATTTTGATAATGGCTTACCGCCACTAGTGCAAACTATCTCTCGCACTACTCTCTCCGATGGAGTGTGAAAACCGGTCGTAATAACCGGTTTTCAGCCCAGCGCAAGAGGTTTATGTCTAGGAGATATCGACCATTATAGCGATCTATCGAAGGGAGTGTGGGGAGGGTGAGCGTGAGAAAATACAGCGCATTAACTAACGAGTATACGTCACTAAGAGCGCACAGTACGCTCAGACACCTCCCGGCACTCCTGCCGCAATCGCTCCATCGGCGCATAATCATCATGGTAGGGCGGCTGGCTAGCAAAGGGGGCTGGTTGATGAGCGGTATCGCCACCATACGTCGCCACGACATTAGTATATTCCCAGCCATCTGCCCGCTCATAGCGGAAGCTCCCCTGCCCCAACAGAGCGGCATACGGCGCATCCTGGGCAGCAAACAGTGGCTGGCAGGCTGGCTGGCGACTGGCAATCATATTAACCACCACACGGGCGTGCGGGCGAAGATGCCGCTTGAGTGCGGTAGCATACTCGTGTGTTGCCAGTGAAGCAGGGACATCACCGTCGTTATACACATCGACGAGGACGATATCGTACTGCTCGGTGCTGCGCTCAAGGAAGACGCGCGCATCTTGGAAGATCGGTCGCACATTGGCTGGATCGCGATAATAAAAATACTGACGAGCAATCGGCACGAGCCCTGGATCAATTTCTACCACATCAATCTGGCTCTGCGGATAGCGCTGGGCAAGGAGGCGCGGCACCGTGAAGGTCCCACCGCCCAGCACCAAAATGCGCTGGCGCTGCGGGGCTTGCTCCACCGCCTGCATCATCTGGCGCGTGTACCAAAATGGCAGCTGCTGCGGCTGCCCGACCACCACACCAGACTGCACACCGGCCGGGCCACTGGCAATCCCGCGGATAATCGCGCCATCCTGCCGACGCCATTGCTGGAGTGTGTAGTGCGCCGCGGCGGTATCGATCGTCTGCGCGGCCTGGGCTCGCACCACTGGTGCCACGCGATAACCCAGCGCCAAGCCCACGCACAGCACACTCACCACCACGCGCCACTGCCAGTGCTGGCCTGGCACCACCAGCCAACTGGCCAGTACAAGCAGACTAATAAGTACCACCAACACGTCGTGAATCCCCAGCCAACCAAACAGGAAAAACCCCGCCGCAAAGGTACCGACGATCCCACCAATCGAATTCACCGCACTGAGTGACGCCACCGACCGCCCCGTTCGCGCCAGCGTCTCTGTCTGCCGCTCCACCAGATAGGGGCTTAGCGCCCCGAGCACCAGGCTGGTCGGTGCAAATAGTAGGCTTGCCGCCACTGTGGCTTGCAGGCGGATATCGATCGGCAGCTGGGCCACCCACCGCAGTATATCGTGGTATTGGCACAGCATTGTCAGTACCAGCAGCGCTGCACCAAGCAGCAGCCAGGCAATATCGCCATCGCGTGAACGCGTATCGGCCAGCACACCACCCAGCCAGTAGCCCAGGCTCATTGCCGCAATAATGACGCCAATAATACTCGCCCACACATAGGTCGACGCCCCTACCACTGGCGACATCACCCGCGCCGCCACCAGCTCAAACACCATCACACAAAACCCCGCCACAAATGCAATCACCAAGCGCCGATACGGCAGCGGCATTATCAGTCGTTTCAGTTTCATAGGAGTATTGTAGCATGGTTGGTAGGCTATGTTTTTTGATGCTATATCGCTGCTCTTTACATCGCACCTCGATATGATATGATATTGTTATGGAAGCAACAGATTCTATCATCACCGTCAGCCATTTTTCGATGAAATTTGGCAAGACCAGCGTCATCGACGACCTCAGCTTTGAGGTAAAGCGCGGCGAGACGTTTGGGTTTTTGGGGAGTAACGGCTCGGGCAAGACCACCACGATCCGCTCACTCCTCGGTATTTATCAACCAACTGGTGGCAAGCTGCTCATCGATGGCACGCCATACTCTGTCTCGGGCGACGTCAAGCTTGGCTATCTGCCAGAGGAGCGCGGCCTGTACAAGAAGGAGAGCGTCATCGATACGATGGTCTACTTTGGCCAGCTTAAAGGCCTGAGCCGCAGCGAGGCACGCAGCAAGTCACTCGCCTTCCTCGAGCGGGTTGGCCTGGCGGACAAAACCAAGACGCGCCTGGATAAGCTCAGTGGCGGCCAGCAGCAAAAGGTTCAGCTCGGCATCACCATCATCAACGACCCAGAGCTCATCATTCTCGACGAGCCCACCAAGGGCTTCGACCCGGTCAACCGGCGCTTGCTCATGGAAATCATTGAGGAGCACCAAGCCAAGGGCGCTACAGTGGTCATGATCACCCACCAGATGGACGAAGTCGAGCGCCTGTGCGACCGCGTCCTCCTGCTCAAAGATGGCGTGGCTCATGCCTATGGCACAGTAGCCGAGGTGCGCGCGCAGTTTGGCGGCAAGTCGCTCGACGATATCTTCATCCAGGTCTATAGCCAGCCCAGCAAGGAGGACAACTAACATGCATAACTTATCTACCGTCATCCGCTTCGAGATCACCCGTTCGCTCAAGAAGAAGTCGTTTTGGCTTGCGGCAATCAGCTTCCCGCTGGTGTTTGCCGTACTCTTTGGCGTCATCTTCCTCTCCAACAAAGCCTCGGAGGATGCTGCCAAGAACCTCGAGAAACAATCCTTTAGCTTTGCCGTCACAGATGAGTCGAAGCTCGTCAAGCCAGAGCTGCTTGCCGCTACCAAAGCCCAGCCTGTCGCTGCCACGGACAAAGACGCTACCATCAAGCGGGTCCAAGAAGGCAAGCTCGACGCCTACATCTACTACCCCAAAGACATCGCTAAGGAACGGGTGGAAGTCTATGGCAAAGACGTTGGGCTCTTCGACAACGGCCGCTACAGCGGCATTGCCACCAGCCTGCTCTCTAACTCTGTCCAATCAGAGGTCAGCCCAGCGGTACGCATGGTCATCCAAGACAAAATTAACACCAAGAACACCGTCTACAAAAATGGCAAAGAATACAACGCCATCAACGAGATGATCCTACCTGGGCTTTTCTTGGTGCTGTTCTACTTCCTCATTAGCTTCTTTGGCAACCAAATGCTCACCAGCACAACGGAGGAGAAAGAAAACCGCGTCATCGAGATGATCCTCACCACGGTGCACGCTCGCACACTCATCATTGGCAAGATTATTTCGCTCATCGTCCTGGCGTTTATTCAGGGGTTGCTCGTTATTTTGCCGGTGCTTGTCGCCTATCTCTTCTTCAAAGATCAGCTGCAGCTGCCCGATGTCGACCTCTCGCACATTGCAGTCGACCCCGTGCGGATTGGGATAGGCTTCCTTGCCTTTGCTGCGAGCTTCCTCTTCTTCACCGGTATGCTGGTGGCAATCGGTGCTGCTGTGCCCACCGCTAAGGAAGCGGGGAGCTTCTTTGCCACCATCATGATCCTGCTCTTTGCGCCGCTCTATGCCGCCTCGATGCTCGTCTCCACGCCAGACGCGCTAGCAAGCAAGATCATCACCTACTTCCCGCTCACCTCACCCATCCCACTCATGCTGCGCAATGCGATTGGCAACCTCAGTGCCATGGATGCCGCCATTAGCATTAGCATCTTGGCCGTCTGTGCCGCCATCGCCATCATGATGGGCGTGCGCCTCTTCCGCTTTGGTGCGCTGGAGTACAGCCGCAAGCTCAGCCTGCGCGAGATCTTTACCCGCCGGTAGCAGCACAGCGCGCTAGCCCACTATAGCAAGAAGCCAGTGCACTACCTCTGTTTTTGCCTCATAGCCCACCGCTTAGTCGGCGGGTTATGAGTTCAATTTTTACCCCTTGACAAAATCCCCACTAATTTGTAATATAAAAGTACCACACAATAACTTCTAGCAATCACAAGGAGAAAACAATGCCCGGCAGAAGAGCTAATACCGCACCATATGAGGCTAATCCAGCCGACCTTGCAACCGCACTACCTACATCAACCCTCGCCGATACCAAACACACCGGAGGCGACGACAGCCCAACCGCTGTCTTCCTTACCGCCCAGACGACGAGCTACCCATGCGCCTCATCAACCGACCGCTTCGAGACGCCAGCGAGCCCAGAGGCTGCAGATGATGGGTATGATGAATTAGACCCATCAGTCCAGGCAGCAATCAATCAGGAATATATCAACTCTCTCTCTACGAGAGGCGAGGAACTGTCACTGCTCGGGCGGCTTGGGGAACGTGTTGGTGTTGGACTATCTTGTGCTGCTATTGGTATATCTGCCTTGGCAGCGATAAAATTATTTACTGGCTACGGCATTAAATGGGAGCCTGATGAGTCGTCAAATTTTCCAACTCTTACTATCGAGTCACTAGATACTGCAGATGTAGCTGATCCTGCAGATATTACCAACCTCAATAGACAAAGAGGGCAAGAGGCATTTGTCCAGGCATCAAAAGGATTCGCTGTTGGAGTGATAGGCACTGCTCTCACATATACCGCAAGGTGTGCTCGTAAGAAGTCATCCACTTACTTTGAAGAAGCTGAGGCAGTAGAAGCCAAAACAAATGAGGCGTGAGCCACATTCTTTGCCTTTTTAGATATCCTGGTAGCCACTCATACTCCGCATACCGCGCGGAGTATTTTTTGTGCGCTCTACCCCCCTGGCCGCTCTGCATATCGCTCATACACAGCGCGGTTGGCAGCGTTGGTGTTGCGGCGGAGCTCTGGGGTGTTGAGGATGCGGTAGGCATCGTGACGAAGGGCTTGGTGACGCTCAGCATAAGCTTGATCGAAAGTCGGCTCGATGGCAGCCCGTTTCTCAGGCGAGAGAGTGCGAAGATACGAGTCTTTGATCTGCTGGTAGTCGGGCAAGTCGGGGATGCTATAGATCAGCTCGAGCGCGCCATCATTTGCCCCCGCGAAGTTCTCTGCCTTGAGCCGCCCCTCAAAGACTTGGCGTAGCGAGTGCATCTTCTCGGCAGCCGCACCATTGTATTCGCCGCGCAAGATTGCATCATACGTCGCGTCATTAACAAATGGCACCGCACTTGCCACCCCAGAGGCCACCGCCTCGGCCGAGACAGTCGCGCGAGCATCGTAGTTGTACCCCTGACGCACCTGCACCGTGCCGTCGTCTGCCACATATTCGATCTCGCGGCCAGTCTCGCGGATGATCTCGCGCTTTTGGCCAGCCGAGCCAGCGCGGAACTGGTGCTCGATGGCTGCCTCCTTCACATATTCATTATCTGCCCGGAAGGTGTGCTGGTTGCCACTGGCATCGGTGAGGGTGATGGCAGTATCGCCAGTGGCAGCCATAGCTTGCCATTGGTTGCTGTTGAGCTTGAAATGGCGCATCAGCTGGTCTTCGGCCGCGACATGCTCACCAAACTCCTTGCGCAGCCGCGCCGTCTGGCCTGCTACCATCAAGTTTTTATGCCCTACCCCTGTGGCGTAGTCTTGCAGCGTCTGGCCATCGACCATCCGGCGACGCAGCGCAATGCCATCGCCATCGCGCAGCACCACGCCATCGGCATTGGCCACTGCCCCATCGGCGAGGAGCTCACGGTCGATCTTCGCCCGCACTTCGCGCTGGGCCATCGCACTGCGAATCTCCGTTAGCGCACCCACCTCGGCCGCGGCATAGGCACGCCGCCCCAGGCCATGGCTCAGGCCAGCCGGCGTCTCTCCGCCAAGCTTCAGTTCATCATAGAGTGCATCCAGCTTATGGGCAGCGTTCTTGGCTTCATCGGTGGTGAGCTGAGTATTAAGCGCCCGCTGCTTCAGTTCATCATCGTGCAAGAGGCGCGCATTCCAGGCTCGGTCGCGCCGCGCTGCTCCCTCCTTGCCACGCAGGTCGGTGTAGCGGTTGTACTCATCATTGCTGCGCCCCACCGCCGATAAGTCGGCCATTGTTTCAAAGCGTTTGGTGTAGGCATCGGTTCGCTGCTGGATAGCGCGCTTCTTCAGGGCCCGGCGCCGCGCTGCATTGCCTAGCCAGTTGCGCTGCGCGTCACCAGCCAGCACGCGCGATTTGCGCAGGTCTGCCCGCTGCTGCGCCCAAGTCCGCGTCCGGTCGACAATACCACGCCGTGGATCATTCATAATTGCGCCCAGCCGCCCTAGCAGCGAGCCACTCATCCGCACCACAAAGGGCGTTAGCACCAGTGGCACCACCTGCACCGCTAGGCCAAGGATAATCAGGTTAAGATTATTCGCATCCTTGCCATTGGTCAAGATTGCCACCCCCGCCAGGCGCGACCCACCAAACAATATCGACATCAGTGGAAACATCAGCATCATCGTCATAAAGAGATCCTTCCACTTATCAAAATACTTCTCTGTACTAGGCAGCACATGTAACAAGAAGGCAAAGGGCGAAACAATAACAAGAATGGTAATGAGTGCCTGGCGCGCCGCAATAATCACTGCAGCGATGATAACCGCCAGCAGTACACCGACCAGCAGCGGGATGGCCATCGCCAGCGCCCCATCCGTCGCACCCACCAGCGCGCTCACTCCCACCACCGCACCCACCGCGCTAGCGCTGCCCGTCAGCAGAGCACTCATGACATTAGGCCACGTGATTTTGTTAAGCGTGTTATAATCCGCCCCATTGACCGTCGAGGCAATATTGACAAACAGCTGCTGCAGCTGAAAACCCAGTATGTTCGAAATATCAATCGCTGCCGCACACAGCCAAAACGACATATTAACGACGATGATTGACACAACAAGGCGCGGAAACATCTTCTTGATGCCATAATTGCTAATACCAACACTGGTAACTTGCGAATAAATCACGATGAGTGAGACGATGATGAAGGCGATGTTGGCTAAGTCGCGCATGATCGCCCAAAAGCGAAAGAGTGTGCCATCGCTACCAGACTGGAGTGGCTGCACCGCCAAGTACTGCGCCACCTGCTGGTAGAGCTGGTCGGTAATCCACGCCATGAAGTTACTCACCGGGCAGACAATCCAGCCAATGCTTCCCAGCGCTGTGCCACTACAACTGGTCGTGGCATCATCATCTTTATCTGCTTGCTCGGCGGGTTTGTCTTGGGGTTGGTTGTTGTTTTGGTTATTATTTTGGTTGTTTCCCGCTGCTTGGCCGTTTTGGTTATTGCCGTTGTTTTGGGCATTTTGGCCAGCTTGACCGCCGTTATTCTGATTATTTTGGTTGTTCTGGCCACCGTTATTTTGTGGCGCGGCCTCCTGCTGCCCCGAGACAGTGATGGCGATGGCATCATCCATCTTGTTGTACGTATCTGGCTCAACGAAGATATATTCTACATACGTCGCTTCCTTAGCGCGCAGCGGATCACTACCGGCTGGGAATATGATGGTCTGGCGTCGATTCGTCGTCGGCTCATATTCATAGAGGTGCACGCCAGCAGGTAAGCCGCGATCTGCCACCCCTTTGTCGCTCCCTCGGTATGGCTTGAAGGTATTATGACGAAAGACGAGGTTCTCGCCCTGGCGCTGGGCCGTCTCAGCAGCATACACCGGCACAGGGGTAGCGAGCGTGAGCCCTAAGAGTGCCGCCACTAATAGTGCCAGCCACCCCGTATATTGCCGCAGACAACCCCTCGCCCGCGCAACCGCTCGCCACGCTCTGTTCATGTCTTGTTCGACATTAGCATAATATAGCACAGTGGTCAAGTTTTTGCTGTCTGCATGTCAAGCTGTATCTATTGCGCAACCCCTTCTAGCGTTATACAGGCTGCTATTGGCAAATAATCCTACCCCTGTGCAGAGCTAAAAACTATCACTATTTATCTCATCTCTCACGAAGCAGCCCAGCAGCAAAAGCAAACTAACTCAGAAAATATCGACCTTGCAACCCAAATTATGCACCATTATAACAATGTCAATATACAGACCTTCGCCCCTACTCTGTTCGCACCCCACCCCAGTCTTTACAACACCGCCCATATCGTATACACTACAGCGTAGGAATAGTATCATGAAATATAAGCAGTTGATCTTGGGCCTTGGTGCAATGCTGGCGATGTTTGCCGGTAGTATTGCTGCGCCAGTGCAGGTGATGGCGGCAGGTAGTGGCTGCGGGATTATTGACTTCACAGGCGTAAGTTGTTCCCAAGAGGCTAACCCAAAAGATAAGGGAGATGACAACATCTCTAGCCTACTCATTGGCGTTCTCAGAATCATGAATGTCGGCGTTGGCATTGCGGCCGTTGGCGCGCTTATTTACGCTGGTATTCTCTACTCAACTGCTAGCGGTGATGCCAACAAAACAGCCCAAGCCAAGACAGTTATCACTAATGTTGTCATTGGTATTTTGGCATATGCAGTTATGGGTATTGCGCTTAACTTCCTTGTGCCAGGAGGAATTATCCGATGATTCGCCGTCTTGCTGTTTTTGGGCTTGCTGTTGCCACCATACTCTCCTTTGCGTCTGCTACTCCAGCGCACGCTGCTGCACCCTGTTCACCACCCAACTTCCTTGGTATGCCCGCTTGGTACCGTGGTCTCCAAGACTCGAACGATTGCAGTTCGATCCAAACGACCGACATCCAGACGATGATCCTCACAATTGCCCTCAATATCCTCCAGGCTGCAATGGTTATCGTTGCCTATGTTGCCGTTGGGTTTATTATCAAAGGTGGCTATATGTATATGGTGAGCTCGGGCAGCCCTGATGCAATGGCCAAGGCAAAGAACACGATCCGCGATGCACTGATTGGTCTTGTTATTGCGATCTCTGCAGCAGCAATCGTTGACATGGTAGCGGGGGTTATCTAATATGTGGCGTATATTCTCAACCCTCAAAGGTGTTAGTGCACAAGATATCAAGTACCAAAGCTCCGCAGATAACTCAAGTATTCTCCAAAATGTCCTTAACACCGCTTATATTTGGGCTGGTGTCGTTGCTGTCATTGTTATCGTTGTGGCAGGCTTCATGTATACTGTGTCACAAGATGATCCAAGCCAGGTGAGCCGCGCTAAGAACACCTTGCTTGGTGCCATTGTTGGCCTCGCTGTTGTTCTTCTCGCTTTTGTCATCACCAATACTGTTCTAAATGGAGTCTTTTGATGAAGCTATCTCTACAGCGCACACTCTGTCTTATTGGTACAGCCCTGCTGCTCGGTACCGCTCTTGTTTATTCACCTCCAGCCTTCGCACGTGTCGACCTCACTGGAGAGCTCAAGACGAACGATGCTTGCGACAAAGCTACCGACGGTGACGGTAACGATGGCTGTCATGCCGTTACCTCAAGTTCGCAAGGCGGTGCCCTCACCCCAATGGTAATCGTCACACGTGGCATCAATATTGCTCTCGTTGTCCTTGGTGGCGTCTCCGCCCTTATGATTGTCTATGCAGGTTTTCGCTTTACATTAGCTAATGGCGATCCACAAGCAGTCAAGGCTGCTCGCAATACCATCCTCTATGCGGTGGCAGGTCTTGTCATTGCTATACTTTCCTATGGTATAGTGAGTTGGATTACTGATAGAATATCGATAACATAAGGGAGATATAATATAATGAACACCTTTACAAAATTAGTTCTCAGCGCAAGTATCTGTTCGGCTGTTGTAGCTGGTGTTATTGCCCCACCTATCAGCGCTGCAGCACCATCACCCACCAACACCTTTGCTGCAAGTACCACAGCAAAGGAGAAGGTTAAGGAAGGCATCAAGGGCGCTGGTGGAGATAGCAACCAAATAACCATCGGCTCAGCTATCAAAAGCATCATCGACATCATGCTCTTCGCCCTCGGTGCTATCTCCGTCATCATGATTGTCGTCGGTGGTATCCGCTATACCACATCGAATGGCGACTCAAATGGCATCCAAGGTGCCAAAAACACCATCCTCTATGCTATTGTTGGCCTCGTCGTGGCTATTCTTGCCTATGCCATGGTCAATTTCGTCGTTGATAACCTCGTGAGTGGTGGCAGCCAATCTACTCCAACCGCCCAATATAATTACGTTTAGTCATTACTACTGCCCACTCCGCTTGCATTCAGCAATAAAATAGGCTCTTTTTCGGGAATTTTCTCCGTTAGCTCTTAACATTTTGGCAAATTTTTGGTATATATAGATAGTACAGGTAGTACAAGATGGTACTAATGCCAATAGAAAGGACATGACAATGAAAATCAATATCAAAAAAGCTATGCTTACACTCCTCGCTGTGCCAGTGCTGGCTGCAGGTGTTGCTGGGCTGGTAGCACCACACGTAGGGGCAGCAGCTGCATCCGACAACGGCCTTGGCCTCAAGAAAGGGGTTACCTCTGCTAAAGGGAGTGACCAAGTAAGTTGTCTCTTCGGTAGCGAAAAAGAAGGTTGTACTGATGGTACTGGTATTTTCCAAACAATCGTCAACGTGATTCTCTTCATCGTTGGTGCGGTCGCCGTTATCATGATTGTGATCGGCGGTGTGCGCTACACCGTGTCAAACGGTGACTCCAATGCCGTCACTGGCGCTAAGAACACCATTATGTACGCCATCGTTGGTCTTGTCGTTGCGATTATCGCCTACGCACTTGTCAACTTCGTCGTCGTCAATATCGGTGCCAACCAAGGGCAATAATACAACCACCTTTCTTCATTGGCTCTCTTATGCCACCCCTCTCGCAGGGTGGCATCTTTTGTTGAGAATATATTCGACGACATTTACGCAAGAAAGTCTGTCTATTGCTGATGGCGTCTGATACTGACTGTTTTTGCGTAGCACTAGCCATGCTATTCCATTTCACCCTGGCTGGGGAATCATCATCACACTGCGCTCATTATACTTTACACTCTAGAAACCTCATAATAAGCCATCGCACCATTCAGGAGGTGTTTTGGGAAGTTTCTAGTATTCTTTAGCTTCTTCAACTATATACCCTAACAGAGCCGTTTTACAAAATCATTACACCCCACTACTTTCGCCACCTCTTGTATGAGCTACAACCCCCTGATTAAGATCGGTAATCTCAACAGCTCTCAACCCTTCTCCTCACTACCATTTCTCCTACAGTTATTGCAAAAACTTTCTCTAGAACACCAGTCTCTCAGTGCTAATACTAAATGATAACCTTCTGCTGCCAATATTCACGCTCTGCTAAATGAAATAGGGAACATATACCTAGATACCATAAGAGATCTCAAGGCTCGCATTACCCACTTCTCACACCACAAAACAACCCCGCACCAGCGGGGTCATCATTTTAAAGCTCGTTTTCCCTTCTCTACAGGATCGGGATTTTCTTGGCCTGCTCTTGCTTAACCTTCTCAAAGGTAATGGTCAGCACACCATCCTTTAGCACAGCGGTCGTCTCGTCTTCGCGTACCGTTACGGGCAGCTCCAGCGTACGGCTAAATTCACCCCAGTAGCACTCTTGGTTGTGCCATTTGGTGGCCACGGTGTCGTCGCCACTACTCAGGGTGCCAACGATAGTCAAGAGCCCGTCATTAATCTTCACATCCAATTCCTCGCGGTTCACTCCAGCGGTGCGAGCCTTCACCACGAGCTGTGTTTCGGTCTCGTACACGTCCACTGCCAATTGGCCAGTGTAGTCTTCCTCGCTCTGGGCAGGCTCTTCGCCCCATGGCGAAGTTTGGCTCTGCTGGTTCTGGGCAGGCATTGGGTTTGCTTGGGCGTGATTCATCGGCTGGTGAGTTGGCGCAGCTGGTGCGAGTGAGTCATCACCCTCCAAAAACGCTGCCGCAAGTTCATCACCGATCAAAAGATCATCATCTTGACTCCGGGCCATAGTTTCCTCCACATACTTTCTTTTGCTAATTCACAATTACCATTTCGACAACAGTCTGGATTTATTATAGCTAATCGATGGCGTATAATCAACCGGAGAGGCCTCATGAGTGTAAAAATCACAATACCGACCTACCTTGCCAACCTCCTTGCCCCGCATGCCTGTTGTGGTTGCAACATCACCGGGACACTGCTCTGTGATAATTGTAAAAACAACATCATTCGCGATCCGCTCTACCGCTGCCTCGAGTGCGGCCAGCCTACTCTATCTGGCCAGTGCCAAACCTGCTCCCTACCCTATGTGGCCGCGTGGTGTGCCCTGCAGCGTGAGGGTGCGCTGGAGCAGCTGATAAACCGCTACAAGTTTGAGCGCGCTCAGGCGGCTCAGCACACCCTCGCAGACTTGCTTGACGCCGTTACGCCGCTGCTGCCGGCGGATACCATCATTGTGCCCATCCCAACCATTCCAGCTCATCAGCGCCAGCGTGGGTATGACCACTGTCGGTTGCTGGCCCAAGCCTTTGCCCGGCTGCGCGGCCTGCTCTGCCAGCCAGTCCTCACACGCGCTCAGCACAGTGTACAGCTAGGGAGTAGCCGTACTCAGCGCCAGCGGCAAGCCCGCCAGGCATTTACCTGCTCGCGTACATTGCCATCAGAGGTCACTTATTGCCTTATCGATGATATTTCTACAACAGGTGCGACGATCCGCTATGCTTCGCGCTGCCTCCACACCGCTGGTGCCCGGCAGGTTATTGCTGTGGTGGTGGCTCATCAGCCGTTTGGATAACAGGCTATTTTGGCAGTAGCCTCTCTGTAGTATATATCGATTAATAACCCTCATCTTTTGTCCTGCTCCATCTCATGCTATAATAAGCAAGACTGGAGAGATGACCGAGTGGTTGAAGGTACCGGTCTTGAAAACCGGCGTAGGCATCCCCTACCGTGGGTTCGAATCCCACTCTCTCCGCCATCTCATGCTTACTCGAACCCTCGGTAGCAGGCGTGTTGCTGAGGGTATTTTATATTTCATCAAGCCGCTACACAGTCCAGACTTCAAAGGTTCACTCTTCATCTTTCTTTATCTTATTTTTCTGTCATTCTTATCCGATGGAGTATGTCTTGAGTTCTACTCTATGCTATACTAAACATATGCAGCCATCGCAATTCGATCAGCCCTCCGCTCCAGATGCCGCCGACCCGTCGCGCACCGCTCGTGCCGATGCGCAAGCCGCTGACGAGCCTAACCCACCGCTCGAGATTCGCCGTGGGCCAAGTGAGACCAATAGCAATTCGTCGCAGGTTTCGCCCTTCCCCGACCCCACCGAGCCGCTCCTCATCTGGCAAGAGCGTGAAGTAAATGACACCACTCGCCCCCGTGGCTGGTATGTGATCTTTGGTGTGGTTGTGGTGGTACTCTTCGCGATTTCAATCTTTTTGTTTAAGTCGTACACCTTCGCGCTGCTTATCCCCATCATGGCTGTGGCGTTGATCGTCTCGCTGCAGCGGCCGGCTGCCTTGGTAAACTACAGCGCCAGCCACGCTGAGGTGGTGATAGGCCAGCGCACCTATTCGTACGACACCTTCCGCTCCTTTAGCGTTACTGCCAAGCCCACGCAAAATTGGATCACGCTCATCCCACGCAAACGCTTCGCTATGCCCATCGTCATGTACTTCCCCGAGGATGTAGGCGAGCAGCTGGTTGATCTCATCGCCTCTCACCTACCAATGAGCGAGCGCAAGCCCGACTTGCTCGAGCGACTGATCATTTATTTGCGACTGCAGTAGTAGTTTTGGCTGCGGTATCTTGCCCTCGGCACACCTCTGTGCTACAATAATAAGCGATCTGGTATCATCCAGTGCACCTTATAGTTTGGTCTGGGCAACATTTGTTTCCCAGGTATGCACTCGTAGCTCAGCTGGATAGAGCGTTGGCTTGCGGAGCCAAAGGTCGTGCGTTCGAATCGCGCCGAGTGTACCATAGAGAATACTAACTCAGTATGTTGTTGCATGCTGAGTTTTTTTATTCACAAGAATAGAATACATATTTGGCAAATACCTAGAGATACTAGACCCACGTCTCGTTTTAATTCTTGCCCTTGCAGTATTACGGATCCGCCATGCCTATGGCTCAAATCTCAGCCATTCTCATATCGCTTCTCTCGCATTTGCTTCTGTAGAATAACTAGAGACACCTCCTCATAGCATGATTTATAGCAGCCATGGGTATAAAATATTGCCTACGATAGAGCGCGCCAGCAGCTCGAAGTGCACTCTTTTTTACACCAAAAAGCCGAGCATTTCTGCTCGGCTTTTTGTGTACGCTACCAGACTTGGCTGATGGGGAGGAACCTAGTCTATGCGGCGCTTTTCGAGTTTGAGTGAGCCAATTGCGGCGCTGTCGGCAGCACTTGGTGTAACGCCTGTGAGGCGAAGCTTCTTGAGGCTGCCAAATGTTGCCAGTTGGCTACCGTTGGCTAGTGTGGTCTTGCGGCTGTAGTCGTAGAGCGAGAGCGACTCTAGGCTGCCCTTGCTGGCTGCGACGTCGGCAATGTCTAGCACGAAGCCATCTTTGCCCGAGAGAGCAACTCGCTTGAGCTGTGCAAGCTTAGCAAGCGGCTTGGTTGAGGCAATTGGGTTGCCCGAGACCATCACAAGCTTGAGGTTTGCCAGGCCAACGATTGGGTCGAGCGACTCAATCTGGTTGGAATGAGCGGTCAGCGACGTAAGCTTCGTTAGCTTGGCAAGCGGCGCGAGGCTCTTCACCTTGTTGCCGTCGATTGCCAGCCAGTCGAGGTTCGTTGCTGCCTCGAGGCCGGTGAGGTCGGCAACCTTGCGGTCATCCGCTGCGTCACCCGGCAGGATGAGCGACAGGCCAGTCAGCTTTTGCATCTCGCCTGCTGTCACGTCTTGTGCAGCGCTGCGACGGGCGCCAAGGGTCTCAGACAGGCGCTTGTTGATTGCCGCCTTAAGATGGGCATCTGGGACCGCCACAGCGCTGTTGTCGCTCTTAGTGTCGGCCTCAGCAGTTTGGGCTGCATGAGCAGTGTCAGCTTTACTGGCGCTGCCCATGCCCGGCGCTTTTGGGTTTGCTTGCCCGTTGGTCGTTGCCCCGTTGGCGTTATTTTGCTGTGGAGTGCTGCTACTCTTGCTGCTAATGTTTGGCTCACCGCCAGTCATGTTGGCGTTGACCAATGCACCACGGTTCACCTTGGTGCCGGCCTTCACGGTTGCCCCACTTGGGTCGATAGCCTTCGCAACGTCGGCAGGTAGCTCCTTACCACTGTTGGCAGCTGGGCTACCAGCCTTGATGGTGTAGTTACTCTTGTTGTAGTCGTTGTTGTTCGCAGCTTCGCTGGTGAAGAATGGGTTGGCGCTGCGTGAGCCAGTTTGGTCGAGCGAGTTGCGCTCGAGGCCATCGATCGCCTTGCTGACTCGGCCGTCCTTGGCAATGTCGGATGTCTTGCTAAAGAGGACGTCGATCGGTGCGTCGGTCTGTGCTAAGTCCCAGGTAAAGACCGTCTTATCGACATTGGTATCGTTGCGGTAGTAGACGTTGTAGTCTAGGCCAGCAAACATCTCGTTTGTACCAACCTTTGGCCCGCCAATGTTAGCACCACCCTTGGTACGGACACCGTATGCCCAGTATGGGCTGTCGCCATCCTTAGCAGTTGCGGCACGCGATGAGATGATGTTGTTGTACATCTCTGTGCCTGTTGTGTCCCAGCTCAGGCCCTTGGCTTGCGACCAGCTCTCTGGTGCAGTACAGGTGCTACCTTGGTAGGCATTACAACCCCTGCTGCGGGTGTCCTCGCGGACGCGGATTGGGTAGGCGGTGCGTGAGATAGAGTTGTTGTAGATCTTCGTCTTGCTACTACCCGACACTAAGATACCAGAGCCCGAGCCCTCGATGATGTTCGAGGCGATGATACCAGTGTGTGACACCTCATAGAAGATCGCCATCTGTACGTTGGTAAAGTAGTTGTTGACAATGTTAGTGTTGATACATCCTTCGTCACACCAGAAGCCTGGCAGCTGGTGGCGCTTGGCCACAGCGATGTCGGAGTTGGTTGAGCCAGACTTCGAGTAATCCACCACATTGTTGCGGAAGGTGAAGTTCTCGGCGTGAGTCACCTTCACATCGGCCATACCACACCACGACGTACAGTAGCTACCATTGGTTTCGAAGCCAGCGGCGTTGTTGTTGCTAAAGGTATTGTTTTCAAATACGGCATTCTCAATCCGGTTTGCGCCAGCACCATTACCCCCGTTGTCGAGGAATTGGCTGTTCTTCACCACACTGCCCGATGCTTTGTCGAGGAATAGCCCCGAGTTCGAGTTCTGCGCCACGATCACATCTTGCACCAGCGAGTTCTTCCCGTTGATGGAGATGGCGATTGGCCCAGCCTTGTCATCCAGCTGTGGGTCTTTAAAGCCCCAGGTTTGGTTTGGTGCATATTGCGAAATGTTAATACCCTGCAGCTTGAAGTTCTCGCCTGTTGTGGTAAAGGCGCGAGTGCGCTGCGAGATCTCCGTTGTCCCAGCCGTAGGGTCTGAGCCTAGGTAGTAACTCACTGTGTCTTGCCGGCCTGGGTTGAAGTGCCCACCACTACGCGTCGTCTGCGTAGCATCCTCTACGTAGAATTTGCCTGGGCCAACTTCAGCCTTGCTCCCGACCTGCGTCAGTGGCTTGTCGTTAATAAAGACCTGCTCTGGGTAGGCAGCCATACCTTCGACTTCTGGCTTGATGTTGGTTGTACAGACATGGCAGAAGTTCTGGAAGTTGCCAGTGGCCTTCCACATATTGCCTTCGCGCGACCAGTTGGTCACAACGTCGCTACCCTTCAGCCACACCTCAGCGTTGGGTGCTGCCTGCATGGTGACATTCTTCTTTGTCACAAAAAAGTGTGGCTCGCGGTAGATACCACTCTTTGCCACCACTGTTCCACCGTCGCTAATCTTCGTGACGGCGCGGCCAAAGCTCTTGTACGGTGCTGACTCGCTTCCGTTACCCTTGTTGTCATCCCCGTTGGGCGACACCCAGGCTACGTTGGCATTCGGCACAGCGTAATTTGCCTTGATATAATTATAGTTTTTATTCAGACCGGCTGCGTTCACCGAATTGAGGCCATAAAAAAGCCCGCCTATAGCGAGCCCACTCACAGCCACAACCGATGCGATGCGCATGACGATCCCACGTTTTTGACGTCTAATCTTCACTGCTCTTTCCTCCCCTTGTCGGTTGGCGTTAGATTTACGTTACAAAGACTATTCTATCATAATGGCCGCACTGGTCAATTAACCATAACCCGCATAACTGCGCAATCCTGTGGTGTACACCTCGCGCAACTCTCATACTTCGCCTCTCTTGCCAGTTGTACGCTTGTACCGTACATATATAGATCATACCCCAGATAGAGCTCTTGACATATTCGATACTTCGCATGTATTGAATATATCACTTATTCCACCAAGATCCACACAAATAAAAATATCATTGTAATATCTACAATGATTCGTTCATCTAGCCTTTGTGCTGGTTATATGCTAAAACTATAGATTGCTAAGCAACCTCAGCATTCGTCTCATTTAGCTTGTCATTATTGAGTTATATACGCCACTCGGTTGTTTTCGTCATACACACCGAGCTGATAGCTAATAGCTCTAACAATCCTGGCGGAGGAGGGGAGATTCGAACTCCCGCTGCAGGTCTCCCCACACTAACGATTTAGCAAACCGTCCCCTTCAGCCACTTGGGTACTCCTCCAGCGTGTCGGATTGTGCACCAACGTGCACTGGCTATTGTAGCATAGGTCAGGCAATTGCGCTAGACGTTTGTGAGGTATAATTTTGTCCCTACTTCGCCGCAGTGTCGTGAGCCATATATTTCCTGCACTCCCCTTCCCTTTATCAAGCAATATAAATAAGGAGGCGGTGGGCGTCTCACTACCATACCAATTCCCCATGTTGAGCTTCAAGATACCGTCATAACAGCAGGTTTTCAAGACGCTACTGGCAAAAGAGATGAAGGAAGCGAGTCACCATAGCACCACAAGCCGAGAAATTTCGCCGCTTTCCTCTCGACAAAAAAAACGCCATATCGTATAATTACAAGATAAAAGGAGCTAAGTTTATTATGCTAAAAAAATGTCTACTATCTATCAGTGCTCTTGCCCTCATCGGGGGTGGGATAATTGCTGCTGCACCGCCCAGCGCTGCAATCGGTGGTGTGTCAGACGGTGCCAGCCGCTCACGGGGCAAAGACCAGCCAGCCGATCTCTTTGGTGACGCCGGTATCTTCACACGAGTAAGCAACATCATGCTGTTTCTCGTTGGTGCTATCGCGGTCATTATGATCATCTTCGGTGGTATTCGTTATGTTGTCTCTGGTGGTAATTCATCACAGGTGCAGGGCGCGAAGAATACTATCATGTACGCTCTGGTCGGTGTTGTGGTGGCGCTACTCGCCTATGCGGCGGTGAACTTTGTCATCAACACCATCATCCCCGGTGGCAACATCAACACCACGACCAACAGCAGCAACACTGGTGCTTCAACCACCTAGCCAGTAATACTTGGCTCTCTTCTCACACAAACATATGCGCACACCATCGCGGTGTGCGCTTTTTGTTACTCTTGCTCGAGTTTGCAAAAAACAGAAAGAGAGTAAGCACGGCGTACAAAAGTAATCACATGTTTTTCGTAATAAAAAATCTACAAGCATCATCAGCCTGCAGATTAACAGTATCAGAAACATGGCGGAGAGAGAGGGATTCGAACCCTCGAAGCCTTGCGGCTTACCGCTTTTC
>ERZ773003.34-NODE-34-length-130127-cov-23.740398_pt1 | contig 130127 bp, 115 predicted proteins | sample MGYA00580668_ERZ773003 | MGnify/ENA primary metagenome ERZ773003 (study PRJEB29015, sample SAMEA2738002) | human oral metagenome | biome: human oral; feature: human-associated habitat; material: dental | place: China | collected 2126 ...
CTGGACCTCTGCCTTGCAAAGGCAGCGCTCTAATCAGCTGAGCTATTACCCCAGTAGGAATATAGTAACAAAGAACTAGATGGTTGTCAATAAAACTAGGAATAATATATTATACAATGTTTTTTAACTTTAGCATATTGACAAAAAGCTGTGGTTATTATATAATACAGAACATAGACCAAGGGGTGCGGATAAGTTGAGTATGACACTTCGCGGGATAGAGGGGGAGGAATAAAATTAATATTTTTCTGGTGGGCAGAAAGAAGGAATAATGGCTGGAACAAAGCAAGGTGGCCTAAAAGCTGCTGCAACAAACCGTGAAAAATACGGTAAGGATTTTTACGCAAAGATTGGACAAAAGGGTGGCCGTTTAGGCTGCACTGGAGGCTTTGCTGCAAACCCTGCATTGGCTAAGATTGCTGGTGCAAAAGGCGGTCGTATTTCACGACGTGGCCCTGCAAAAAAGACAACTGAGTAAAATATCCACCTAGAAATAACAAACCCCTCGAAAGAGGGGATTTTGTTTTTTAAAGTTGTTCGGTTTATAGAATAAAGATGAGACTAGAGTTTATTTAGGTGGTGATATTTTTAAGCGGTGATTAAAAGATATTTATGTTATGATAAATAAAAAGGAGGTGAAGATGAATTTTAATGAATATCAGGAAAAAGCTGGTAAATTTGATACATTTTCTTATGAAACTTTTATGGCTGAGGGTGCTAAGGTAAATCATCTAGGAATTTTAGAGAAGGTTTTAGGTTTAGCAGGAGAGTCTGGCGAGGCTTGTGATAAGATAAAAAAGATAATCAGAGATGAGGATGGCGAGGTTTCTTATGAGAAAAGAAAAGAACTTACTAAAGAGCTCGGCGATATTTTGTGGTATCTTGCAATGGTGTCTAAGTATTTAGGCGTAGAGTTTGAAGAGGTGGCAAAAATGAATATCGAAAAGTTACAGGACCGTTTTGAAAGAAATAAAATTCACGGTAGCGGAGATAACCGTTAAGAGCAAGAAAAGAAATGATTTTGGATGACTTATTAGAAAATCGTGATGAAAAATATGCGGATTTTAATGCACGGTTAATTCCTACTATTGAAAAATCAAAAATACTTGGCGTACGTATGCCGATTTTACGGAAAATAACGAAGAGTAGATATACGGAATTAGAAGAAAATGATTTTTTGAAACAATTACCACATAAGTATCAAGAGGAAAATTTAATTCATGGAATAATGATATCTGAAATGCGTAATTTGAAGTTATGTATTAGAGAGTTGGACCGATTTTTGCCTTTTGTTGATAACTGGGCAGTTTGTGATGTTTTGTCGCCAAATGTATTAAAAAATGATAGAGAAGAGACTTTAAGAAAAGTAGACTCGTGGTTGAGAAGTGAACGTGTATATACTGTACGTTTTGCAATAAGTGTATTGATGCAATATTTTTTAGATAAAGAATTTAACGATAAATATTTGGAAAAGGTAGCAAGAGTAGAAAATGATGATTATTATGTAAAGATGATGCAGGCGTGGTATTTTGCGACGGCATTGACTAAACAATGGAAGAATACTATTAGTTATCTTGAACAAAAGAAATTAAAGGTCTGGGTACATAATAAAACCATTCAAAAAGCAATTGAGAGTCAGAGAATATCAGCTGAAAATAAAAATCATTTGAAAGCGTTAAAAATAAAAGACTAGAATAGATCACAATGTGGGCAAATCCATTGTTGTTTTTTGTCTTGAAACATTGTTAATCCGCACTTCTTACAGGTGGCTTTTTTATGTAGCCAATGACGATAAGTGTCAAGTTGAGTTTCGGCGAAATCTTGGTCAAAATCAAAATGGTATTTTTTAGGCCAATTAGAATGGGATTTGAAAATATGATATGCGGAACCCCAAGCCCCGGTTTCGATTTTAAGGCGGTCAACGGATAGGGAATAATTATGGTGGTGCGATACGGCATGTCCTAGTTCGTGGAGAAGCTGGAGAAAATAGGGAGAGAGATTACGTGAGCTGGGAGAGGGTAGCTCATAATAAATGGTTTTTGGAGGACGAAAGCGGAAGCGATTACTGGATTTAAAAATAAAGTTAGGGTACTCATTTTCTAATTCTTGTATGAATTGAGTATAAATCGGCAAATTTGAATGGCTGGATGTTTTTTGGGGTGAGAAATTGTCGATTTTTGGAATCATAAAATGATTATAGGAGGGTGTGGGAAAAAGAAAAAGGATAAGAGGGATGTTTAGTGGTGCTTAACTTTACAAACAGAGGTGGATTTGGTATATTAAGAAGTAGATTCGGGTTCGTTCAACTGGGGAGAAAGAATAAAATAAAATAATTTTCGATTTGGTTGAACGGGCCTGAAGAAAGGAAAATATAAGTAATGGCTGATGCCAAAAAAATCACAATGGATGAATTGTTAGCTTCTGCTAGTGATTCGATCAAAAAAGTAGTTGCTGGAGATACTGTCTCTGGTGTAGTACTTTCAGTAAAGAAGCACGAGATCTTAATTGATCTTGGTGCGCAGGGTGTAGGTTTAGTACCACGCCGTGAAGCTTCATTTGCACGTAACCTTGAGGTTGGTCAGGAAGTTTCTGCTTCAGTAATCGATCCAGAGATGGAAGACGGTACTGTACTGCTTTCACTTCGTAAGGCAGTGAAGGATAAGGGCTGGGATGAGATCCAGGCTAAGATGGATGCTGCGGAAATCGTGGAGGTTACTCCATTTGATGCTAACCGTGGTGGTCTTCTGGTTGAATACGAAGGAATTCGTGGTTTCTTGCCAGTTTCACAACTTTCTGCAGAGCATTACCCACGTGTTGGTTCTGCCGACAAGGATGAAATCTTACAGCGTCTCAACTCTCTCGTTGGTAAGGGTATTAAGGTAAGAATCCTTGACGCTAACAAGAAAGACAATAAGCTCATCTTCTCTGAGAAGGAAGCTGTGAAAGATGGTCTTGCTGCTCGTTTTGCTGAACTTCATGTTGGTGATGTAATTAAGGGCGTAGTGACTGGCGTAGTCGATTTCGGTGTCTTTGTTAATGTTGAAGGCATTGAAGGTTTGATTCACATTTCTGAGATCTCTTGGGAACGTGTAAATAATCCATCAGACTATGTAAAAGTTGGCGATGAAATTGAGGCAAAAATTATTGCTATCGATAAAGAACGTCTAAGCCTTTCTATGAAACAGCTTGTTGCTGATCCATGGCTTTCAGAGGTTGAGAACTTAAAGAAGGGTTCAAAGGTTGAGGGAACTGTAACTCGCATCACACCATTTGGTGCATTCGTACAGATTTCACCAGCTGTTGAAGCTTTGGTTCATGTTTCTGAACTTGGTGAAGGTAACGATGTTGATCCTGAAAAGATCTTTACTCTTAATGAACGTAAGAGCTTTAAGGTACTTGATATTGATCGTGAAGGTCGCAAGATTTCACTTTCAGTAGCTAAGTAATTAGCGAAAGAACCTAAAAAAGAACCCCTGTTTTGGGGGTTCTTTTTGTTGTTGAATAAATTATTTATTCAATGGTTTGTGGCAGAGCCACCAGTCTTCACAGGCGAATTCGCCAGCTTTAGCAGCAGCTAAGCGTTCTTTAATAGTTGCAACATCCTTAGCTGGTGGAATGATGACGTCAGCACCAAAGAGTTCACTATTTGGCCAGTTGGCAGGAAGAGCAACTTTGTGTTCTTCTGAAGTCTGTAAGCCTTTAACCATACGTAGGATTTCATCCATATTACGGCCAAGTTCTTGTGGGTAGTAAAGAATGGCACGGACTTTGCCTTCTGGGTCAATGACGAAGACGGCACGGACGGTGTTGGTGTCATGGTTTTTACCTGGATGGATGAAACCAAGTCTGCCGGAAACTAAACCAGTATCGGCAATGATAGGGAATTCAATTTCAACATCGAAATGTTCCTTGATCCATTCAGTCCACTTGATGTGAGAGAAAACCTGGTCAACGGAAAGACCGAGAAGTTCAGTATTCATCTCACGGAATTTATCATAATTCTTCTGGAAGGAAACGAATTCGGTAGTACAGACTGGAGTGAAATCAGCTGGGTGGCTAAAAAGAACAAGCCATTTGCCAGCGTAGTCACCAGGGATGGTTTTAGGGCCATGGGTGGTTTGTACTTGCATAGTTGGCAGCATTTCACCAATAAGAGGGATATGCTGAATTTCATTATCGTTCATAAAAATCTCCTTGTTAAGGTTTGTATGTTTTTGGTCGGGAAGACCCCTAATTTTATATCAAAGTTGTGTTATTAAAACACAGTTAATCAATTCCAAGGTCATATGCGACCATTTCTATTGTAACATAGAAATAAATTGTAGGAAGAGGAATGTGATAGAATGAGGCTAGAAAAGGAAAAATGAGCAAGAATAAAGAAAAAGATAAGAGTGGTGAGGGCAGTGGTTTAAGAAGATGGAGGAAAATCCTATTTTTTGGGTTTGGTTTTTTAATATTATTCTGGGTAGTATGGGTATTATATATGTTTAATGTAATACCACATCGACAATACATTAATGCTGATTTTGGGGTCGAGACTTATAAAAGTTTAGTTGATAAAGATGAGGACGGTATTGATGATCAGACAGACTTCTTGCAGAGTGTGAGAAGGTATATTGCGACAAAGCCAAAATATAAAAGCAAATATTATAGGACGGGATATCCAGATGATGAGTTTGGTGTATGTACGGATGTGATTGCATTTGGTATGAAAGGCGCTGGGTATGATTTGAGGGAATTGGTGGATGCTGACATTAAAATGAATAAAAGATTGTATCAAGTTGATGTTGTAGATAAAAATATTGATTTTCGACGAGTAAATAATTTAAGAATATTTTTTGAGCGTAATGCGAAATCCCTAACGACGGATTTAACAGATGTAAAAGAGTGGCAGGGTGGAGATATTATTGTATTTAAGACGCATATTGGAGTGATGTCAGATAAAAGAAACTTGAGGGGGATACCTTTCATTATTCATAATGGCGGGATTTTTTATGAGGAGGATATTCTGGAATATCGAACAGATATCGTGGGACATTTTAGGATAAGCTAAAAAAGTGTGTCGTTTTTTATTATAATGAAAGTATGGTAACATACGAAATTATTTATGATGAGATACAGGATGCATATAATTGGTATAGTGCAATTAATCTTTTTCATCAGGCTAATAAATTAAAAGATGAAGATGACTTAGAGATTGCTAAGAAAATTATTGGATTGAACTTTTCGCAAGCTAAGGAAATTTTAATCCCATTTATTCGTAAACGTAATAAAAAAATTTCTATGTCACCAAAAAAATTCGAAAGAATCATGAGAGAGCAATTGGAGCAAAATTTTGAATTAGCAGTGAAGAAGTTAGAAAAAGTTACTGGACATAAATTAGCTGTAAAAAATTGTACAAAAAATCGTGCAATCGAAATTGCTAAAATTGACAAGAGTGCGACTTGCTCAAAAGCAGACTTATTATTTTTGATTACAACTTTCCCAGCAATGATCGTTTACTATGAAGAGGGGGTAATTTATACGTATGCAAAAATCGATGATGAATTATGGGGAATGCCACTTGATGGGATTTTGCATGAATTAATGCATTTTCAAACAGATTTCTATTATCGTCAGAATCCAGAATCACCCGTTGCAAAGTTATCAGAAGATGATTATTATGTGCTGAAGGAATCTTTGCCGGCTCTTCTTGACGAATCTTGGAGGCCGATAATTACTTTACCTGACTGTAGTTACCCTGAGTATCAGGGATTGAGAGACAAGTTGGTTGATTTCTATAAGAGAAATGGAGATTTTGACGAACTTATGAGGTTTGGAGCGGAAGAGGTAGAAAGATTTAATCGTTAAGAACGCCGAAGAGATAGATCTTTTTTGGTCAAAGAGTCACGGTGAACCAACAAGCCTTTAAATTTTTTACTTTCTGATCTTAATAATTAGTAAAAAACGGTCCTCCCATCTCTGTTAGGACCGTTTATGAGCTTGATAAATTGCTCTAAAATTCAAATTGGCTCCCCCGGTCAGGCTCGAACTGACAACCTCGAAGTTAACAGCTTCTTGCTCCACCATTGAGCTACAGGGGAATCTATGGAGGAATTATAGCGCATAAATTAGTGGAATGCAAGTGTCTGAATTAGAAAATGTTATAATGGATAAAATGTTGAGTGTTAAGAATATTACAGTATTGGCTGGCGAGGGGGAGAAATCAAAAAAGATTATTGAGAATTTGAGCCTGGAAATAGCACAGGGTGAGACTGTGGTGATTTTGGGGCCAAATGGGGCTGGAAAATCGACTCTTGGTGCGGCGATGATGGGTGATCCAAAATTAAAAATCCCAGAGGGGGAAATTAGATTTTTAGGTGAAAATATCACTAATATGAAAGTAGATGAGAGGGCGAAACTAGGAATGATGATGACGATGCAGAATCCGGTGGAGGTCCCCGGGATTTCGACGACAAATGTGATTCGAGCGGCGCTTAATGCGAGGGGGGAGAATTTAAGTCTAGATAAAATACGTGAACAGATTTCAATAGTTTGTAAGAAATTAAAAACAAATATTTTCTTTGCAGAGAGGGAAATTAATTACAAGTTTTCTGGTGGCGAAAAGAAAAAGAACGAAGTTTTACAGGCTTTAGTATTGAAACCAAAATTACTTATCTTAGATGAGATCGATTCGGGATTAGATATTGACGCGGCAGACTTAATTTCGGAACTATTAAGAGAGCTGCAGGAGGAAAGCAAAACGACACTACTGATAGTTACGCATAATATGCGCATCTTGAGAAGTTTAAAAGTGGATAGAGTATATATCTTAAAGTCTGGGCAGATTGTAAAAACTGGGACTAGAGAATTACTTGAATTGATTGAGAAAAATGGTTTTGAGGGGATTTTATAAAAAATGAAAAAAGAATTAAATAAAAAAGGTTTAACTTCTGAATATATTTTGGCCTTGTCAAAAAAGAAACAAGAGCCAGAGTGGTTACTAGAACTAAGACTAAAAGGTCTTGAATACTGGAATAAGCTAACGATGCCAAAATGGGCGCCAGATATTTCTGAGCTGGCTCTAGATGATATTTTGATGTATGTGGAAACTGGCAATGAAATGGTTTCGAGCTGGGATGAAGTCCCAAAGGAGATAAAAGAAACATTTGATAAGTTGGGGATTCCAGAAGCGGAGCAGGAGCATTTAGCGGGCGTAGGCGCACAATATGACTCCGAGGTGATTTACCATAATCTCAAAGAGAGGATTGCTAAGAAGGGTGTGATTTACCTACCTATGGAGGAGGCAATTCAGTTGACAAAGAAGAAGAAGGAAGAAGTGATTGCAAAATATGGGGTGGATGTAGGGGGAATTGTAAGAGAGCACTTCATGAAGTTAATTTCGGAAAAGGATCATAAATTTGCGGCCCTGCATGCGGCGGTGTGGAGCGGAGGTTCTTTTATTTATATTCCAAAAAGAGTAAGCGTGGAGATTCCCATCCAAAGTTATTATCGATTGAACGCGCCGGGAGCGGGGCAGTTTGAGCATACTTTAATCGTGGTAGATGAAGATTCGGACCTACATTTTATCGAGGGATGTTCAGCGCCAAAATATACGGTGTCGAATTTGCATGCGGGAAGCGTGGAGCTTTATGTAAAGAAAAATAGTAGGCTAAAATTTTCAACTGTGGAAAGCTGGTCAAAAAATGTGTTCAACTTGAACACGAAACGAGCGTATGTCGAAGAAGACGGGGTGATTGAGTGGGTAACTGGGTCGTTTGGGTCTAAGGTATCGATGCTCTATCCAATGGGTATATTGGCGGGGGCGCGTTCAAGAATGGAATATACAGGGGTGTCATTTGCGGGTGAGGGGCAGGTGCTTGATACTGGTGCAAAAGTTGTTCACTTAGCGGAAGATACGTATTCGATGATAAATGCTAAGTCATTAAGTAGTGGTGGGGGCGTGTCGATGACGCGCACTTTAGCTAAAATAACAAAAAAGGCTTTGCGCGCAAGGTCATATACTGATTGTAAATCGTTGATTTTGGATAATCGATCGGTTTCTAATGCGATTCCAGAAGTAAAAGTGGAATGTAATGAAGCGGAAGTATCACATGAAGCAAGTGTTGGTAAGATTTCAGATGAGGCGGTGTATTATCTGCAAACAAGGGGGGTTAGTGAAGATGAGGCCAGGGCTTTAATTGTACGAGGATTTACGGGTGATGTTTCGAAAGAGTTGCCGATTGAGTATGCGATGGAAATGAATAATCTAATCAGAATGGAAATGGAAGGGACGGCCTAGCTTCTTAGTGATTAAGTATTAAAGGCGAGTTAAAACAGAGAGGAAGAGATGTTAAGAGAAGAGTTTGCGATTTTTGAAGAGGCACCGGCGTTAATCGACCCAGTGTTACCGTTTGTGTATTTAGATAGTGCGGCAACGATGCAGAGGCCGAATCAAGTGATAGAAAGAGAAGTGGAGTATTACAAAACTCGAAATGCAAATCCACTAAGAGGCCTGTATAAATTAAGTGAACAGTCTACAAAAGTATTAAATCAAACAAGAATAAAGGTGGCGAAGTATATTGGTGCGGATCCAGATGAGGTTGTGTTTATTAAGAATACAACTGAGGGGATTAATTTGATTGCAAACGGAGTGCGGGAAGTTATAAGTGAAAAAGATAAGATTCTAGTTAGTTTAGATTCTCATCATAGTAATATCTTGCCTTTTACAGAACGATACAGCGAACAAGTGGTGGTGACTGAGGATATTTTGGGGGAATTTAAAAGGGATAAAGAGGCGGTGAAATTAGTGGCATTAACTGGTCTAAGTAATGTGAGTGGAGAAGAACAAGACAAGCTAATAAGAGAACTACGAGAATCAGGATATAGCGATGCAATCCTGGTGGATGCGGCGCAGTTGGTGGCGCATAGATGTATTGACGTAAAGAAGATGGATGTGGATTTTCTAGCTTTTTCTGGACACAAGATGGGTGCACCGATGGGGATTGGTGTTTTATATATGAGGCGGGAATGGATGGAAAAAATCAGGCCGCTTAATTATGGCGGAGAAATGGTGGAGGGGGTGGAGTATCAGAATGGTGCAATAAAAAGTGAGTTTGCTTTTGGACCGCAGAAATTTGAGGGGGGGACGATAAATATGGGAGGGGTGGCTGGTCTTTCTGCAGCGATTGATTTTTGGCAAGATCACAATAAAGATAATAAGCTATTTGGTGTGGTAGAAGAGCTAACTTCGTTTTTAAAGGAACAAATAGGGGGGATAGAAGACGTGGAGATGTATTATGCTAAAAATGGTATTATTTTATTAAATATTAAGGGGGTACATGCGCATGATACAGCGCAGATCTTAAGTAATTACGGAGTGATGGTGCGTGCAGGTTGGCACTGCGCTGAGCCGTTTTTAACCGAGAAGAAAATTGGGCCAGCAGTAAGAGTAAGTTTGATGTTTTATAATACTAAAAATGAGTTAAAATATTTAACCTCAATATTAAAAAAAGTTAGAAGTGAAATGGGTTTATAGTTTTGATGTATGATGAAATTTTATTAGAGCATAATTTATATCCAAAGAATCGAGGAAGCATTGAGGGAGCGGATATTGTTAAGGAATTAAAGAATGCTAGCTGTGGTGATAAAATAATTGTTCAATTAAAACTCGAGGATGGAATCATTACAGAGGGGAAGTTTGAGGGGGTGGGGTGTGCGATTGCATTAGCGTCAGCGGATTTAATGATCGAATCAGTGAAGGGGAAGACACTTGAGGAGGCAAAGAAAATGAACCGCTTATTTAGGATGATGATTTTAGATGAGGAAGAATTTGAGTCTTGTGGTGGAGAAAAACAGATGGGGGACGCGATTGCTTTAAAAATTGTGGGCCGAATGCCGGCAAGAGCAAAGTGTGCGGAGCTCGCGTGGCAGGTATTTTTAAATAAATAAATTAAACGCTTGTGTTTAATCCCATTGCGAATTATAATGGAAAATAGTTTAGGAGGAATAAATGATAAAGGTGGATGATAGGTTCCTGGCGGAAGTGGGATTGCAGAATTTACCCGAACCACAGAGAACTGCATTTATAACTGAGATTCAGGGTGAACTTGAGAATCGAGTGGGCGAAAAGATGAGTGAGGGGATGACTCCAGAGCAGCTTGAGGAGTTTGATGGTATCATGCAGAAAGATCGTAATACGATGATTAAGTTTTTAACAAAGCTCGGCGATTATAGGCAGGATGAGATATATAAAAAATTACTGCAAAAATATAACACAACTGAGGGTACGCTGGAGATTTTAGGAGAGTATTTGAGCGTAAAATGGATTCAACTGAATCGTCCAGATTATGCAAGAGTTGCACAAGATATTGAGTCTGAATTTAAACAAGAAATCATCAAAGCGCATGATGAAATTATGGAGATGGTGCGACAGACATCTGGGACAGAAGAAGAGGTCGTGGCGCGATATAATCCACAAAATTCAGCGCCAATGCAACCAGTTGCACAACCAACGATGCAGCAGCCAATGTCTAATATTCAGCAACCAGCGCAGAATTGGGGATAGAAGAAAAAAATAAAGCCTAGAAGATAGGCTTTATTTTTTTAGATAGCCATTATAGAAGGATGTGGCGTCCATTGGTTTACGCCCAGCAGGCTGCAGGCGATCGATAATAAGATTTTGGTCCTTACAGGCCACTTTGATTTTAGCATGTTGATCTTCGGGAGAATCTGTGTCGAGGTGTGCTTCGAGAATAATACATTCTTGACTAGCAAGCATTAATTTACTTTTAGGAAAACCTTGAAATGCGCGTATTTGGTTAAGTAAGTTGCTGGCGGGTTTCTGAAGGTCAAGAGTAGACATAGAGGTGTCAAACTTGGTGGTATAGGTGGCATTTTGATCATCTTGTGGGGTTGGAGTCGGAAGGTTGTTTAGGTGATTAAGCAACCAATTTGTGGCATGAGTGGATAATTTGGTATAAATTTCGGACTTTGAAGGCTGTGGAGAGAATTGATCGGAGGTGAGAGTCTCTTGGTAGTAAATTGGGCCAGCGTCCATGGCTTTGACTAATTTCATGATTGAAACTGAAAAATCCTGATCGCCATTCAAGATGGCTGACTCTATGGGGGAAGCGCCACGATAAGCTGGAAGAAGGGAAGGGTGGATGTTGAGAATGCCATAAGGCTCAAAAAGATCAAGTATGTCAGTCTTAATCAAAACGCCAAAGCTAGCAAGAATGCCAAAGATGGCGGGATCAGAGGCTTTTAAGGTTTTTACTTTTTCGAGGTCCTGTTTAGTCTTGGCATGAAAAATAATTTGAAAATCGGGATGTTGCTCAATAAGTGATTTGGCAGTATCGGCGAGAGGGCCGTTGCCAAAAAAGATAATTTTAGTCATCGGGGAATAACTCAGGGTTATTTTTGATACGCTTATCGTAATCAAGTGGCTTAAGGTCGCCGTCTTTGTCTAGTTCAAAGAAGGCTTTCTCTTCGTCTTTAATGTGATCGATGAAGAGAACGCCGTCGAGATGGTCGATTTCGTGGGCAAGGGTGCGAGCAAGATTGTCGTCAGCTTTAATGCGTACTTCGGTACCATCAATAAGCTTAGCTTTAATACGAAGCTTTGAAGCGCGAGGAACAAGTCCATAGATAAAAGGTACAGAGAGACAGCCTTCGTAGTCGCTAATAATCTTACCACTTGCCTTAATGACTTCGGGGTCGATAAGGGCAGTGAAGCTAGAGTTATTTTTATCATCAAGGTCGTCGCGAATAATAATAATACGTTTATTGATGCCAAGCTGAGGAGCAGCCATGGCAGCAGAAAGCTCGTGGGGATGTTGTTCTTCCCATTCAAGGCTAGCTTTAATCATTTGATCAACAATTTCTTTTGTTTCATCAGTAATGCGATTAACTTTTGTAGAGGGTTGTCTTAAGCGTGGATCAGGCACAGTAATAATTTTCATAGGGATATTATAATATTTTTTAAGGGTTTTATAAAGCATAAGAAGAGATAAAAAAGAAAATAAAGTGGCTATGGTTGTAAAAATAAAAAATAGTTTTACACTCTAGGTAGAGAGACTAGAAATTAGAGATACGAGACGAGAAGTCACTAGAATGTTTTCTAATGACTTAACCTGAGATGTGGAGGGGAGTTTTAGAAAAAGTTTTTAACTCTTTCTAAAGAAGGAAATGGAATATCTCTCAATTTAAAACTACCAAGGTAGTTTTAGCTCCTAAAAAATAAATCATAGTTTCTGAATCGCCTCCACATCTTAGGTTTTATCTCAATATGAAGAAGAGTTTTTTTGATAATTCTTTAGTTATTCTTAGAGGAGGGAAGGGGGATCGAGCGTGTATTTTAAATTTGGGAAGGTATGTACGGCTTTAATGGCGGAGAGGATATTTTGACGAGAAGGGGATTTTAGAATGATTTGCCAAGTATGACCGCTTGATGAAAATTCATGGAAGGCTGGAGTGGGGGCAGATAGATAAATACCTTTCAGGGGGCGAAGAAGGGAGTATAATTCACGAATTTTACGGATGGTGGTTTGCTCGGTTTTTTGTGTAATATAAAGTTTGGCAAGATAGTAATAAGGAGGGAAGTGGGCTTGTTGACGTTTTTTAATTAAATATTGATAGGCCCCAATATAATCATTTTGCATGGAGAAATGAATGATAGGATGATCTGGCTGGAAAGTCTGGATAAAAACGGAAGCTTCGCTAAGGTGTCCACGGCCGACACGTCCAATGACTTGGGTAAGTAGGTGAAAACTACGCTCCTCTGAAGAGTAGTCAGGAAGACTAAGGCCGCCATCAGCTTGCACGATACCAACGGTGGCAAGTTTTGGAAGATCAAGGCCCTTAGTGAGAAGCTGAGTTCCAATTAGAATGTCGACGGCGCCGGATTTGATGTCAGTGTAGAGATGATTTAAGGAGCTATCGGTGGTATTGTCAGCGTCAAAACGAGCGATACGGGCGGTTTTAAAGAGTTTTTTCAGTTCAGACTCAAGAAGCTTGGTGCCAAATCCCTTATGGATAATTGAGGAATGCTGACAGACTGGACAAGACTTAGGTACAACTTCTTCATGTCCACAAGTGTGACAGGTGAGTTTAAATTTATCGCTATGAAGAGTGAGTGGCAAAAGGCAGTTGGGGCAGAGTGCCTGCCAGCCGCACTGATCACAAATTGTAAGCGGAGCGGAACCACGACGATTATGAAAAATTAAAGTTTGCTGATGTTGCTCAAGGTTCTGAGTAATATTTTTAATCAGGGGGTCGGAAAAATATCGATTCTTAGAGAAGGAGGATGAATCTCTTAGATCGATAAGGTGTAGATCAGGAGTAATAGCGGTCTCTTTGGCTTTCTGCGAGAGCGAAACGTAGGCGTGATTTTTTTGTGCAAGGTAAAAATCTTCAATAAGCGGAGTGGCGGTACCGTATATGCAATCAATATTTTTAGTGTTCGCTATGAAGCTAGCGAGCCGCAAGGTTGAATAGCGCGGAGGATTATCTTGATAATAAGCAGGATCGTGTGCTTCATCAATAATGATAAGACCTAGATTACTTACTGGAGAAAAAAGAGCGGAGCGGGGACCAATGATGATTAATGGATCGGTACTTTTTGCGATATATTGCCAAATTTGATGCCTAGTCGCTTCGGTCTGTTTAGAGTGGATGGTGATAACTGAGTTGGGAAAATAAAACTGAAATTGCTGAACTAGCTGCGAGGTAAGAGAAATTTCTGGGACAAGAATAATACTAGATTGTTGTTTTTGAAACTGATTCATCGCAAGCGTGAGGTAGAGATTGGTTTTACCAGAGCCAGTAATACCATGCAGGAGCTTGGTATGTGATTTTAAATTATTTAAGGCAGTGAGCGCGGTTTTTTGTGAAGAATTTAGTGGGATCGTTTTTGGTATTGTTTTATTCTCTATGGATAGGGGGGTAGATTTTTTACGACGGTCCTTAGTGATGCCTTTTGGAATAAGTAGATTAGCAATGATAGGTAGAGGAGTGAGATAGTATTGACTGAGCCAAGTTGCTGCTTGAAGGAGGTGGTCTGGGAGAGGAGGGAGGGGTAGAACTGAGCTAATTGGTTTGATTTGGAAGGACGGATCCTTAGGAGGATTAATAGAATGATGAATAATACCGGGGATAATTGACTTTCCTAAGGGGATAAGAACGATTTGACCATGTTTAAGTTTTTCTGGAAAAGAATATGTCAATAAACTCTCAAGAGCATGAAGATCCTGACGGAAGATTTTGGTAGGAATAACCTGGTAATACATTGATGTTATTTTAGCATAGTGGAGTGTATGCGGAGTGGGGAGATAGGGGAGAATGTAAGAATTTCAGCCGTTGTGAGAAATACTGTTGTTTGGTATACTAAAGAGAAGAAGCAAAAGTGAGGTAAATATGTTGGATATATTCATTACATCTCGGGTCCGACGAAAGATATTGGTGGTTTTTGCGAAGTATCCAGACTTTAAGACGCATGTGCGTGCGTTATCGAAGTTAATACATGAAGATCCGGGAAATATTCAGAGAGAACTGAAAAGACTTGAAAAAGGGAATTTCTTGATTGTGACAAAAAAGGGGAATACAACAATTTACCAAACAAATAAGCAGTTTCCAATTTTAAAAGAATTGCAAGGAATTGTGATAAAAAGTAAACAAATGGCTCCTAGCTCAAAGCAGAGTAAAACTATTCAGTAGAATAATTTTAATAAAGATTTAATTTTGGGTGTAAAAAAAGAATAGGTAAGATATATCATGGATGATATTTTTGATCAGCTAATAAAAAAGCGGGGTATTACAGAAGACTTTTTGTATCCAAAATATTTACTGGGACTTGCGGATGAGTTGCCAGATATTAAAAAGGCGAGTGAGCGAATTATTCAAGCAGTGAATAATAAAGAGACGATATTAATCTACGGTGACTACGACGTGGATGGAGTGACGGCAAGTGCTTTAATGTTTGACTGTCTTAAAATGAGTGGTGTCGAGAGGGTGGAGGTGATGCTACCGGATCGTTTTATTGATGGTTATGGTATGGGTGGAAGAGTGAAGGAAAAGGCTAAAGAACTTGGGGCGAGTCTTATCGTGACGGTGGATTGTGGAAGTAATAATTCGGAAGTAATAGAAGAACTGTCTGTAATGGGGGTGGACGTGATTGTGACGGATCATCATGAAATTATGAAAGAGGTACCCAAGTCGGCAGTGGCGGTGGTTAATCCTAAGAGGGATGAGAAATCGGAATTAAGAGAGCTCTGTGGTTGCGGGGTGGCTTTTTTAGTGATGCAGAAAATGGTTTCTCTTGGATATATTGAGGCAGGAAGAGAGAAATGGTTTTTGGATTTAGTGTTAGTGGGAACACTTTGTGATTCAATGACGCTTAACCCGATAAACCGGATGTTAAGTTATTTTGGCATGAAAGTACTGAAAAAGACGAAACGACCAGGATTGATCGAGCTTTTAAAGGTAGCGAGAGCGGAAAGAATTAGTTCTGAAACGATAGGGTTTCAGATTGGTCCAAGACTAAATGCGGGGGGTCGAATGGAATCGGCAGAGACTTCGTTGAGACTTTTAATGTCTAAAAACCACCGAGAGGCCTTTGAGCTGGCTATGAAGCTAAATCAACTAAATCAGGACCGTAGGAATAGTCAAAGGCAGGCAATGGAGGAGATTCCAGAGGTGAAGGATCCGGTGATTGTAGTAACTGGCAAATGGCATGAGGGAGTGCTAGGGATTATTGCAGGTAGATTGGTGGAAAAATATCACAAACCGGCGTTTGTATTAGCTGAAACGGAAGAAGGGGTGTTGAAGGGGTCAGGGCGTTCGTTTGGTGATTTTAATCTGGCAGAGGCGCTAAAAGCCTGCAAGGAACAGATTATTAGTGGTGGTGGTCATGCGGCGGCATGTGGGCTAAAAGTTTCGAAGGGTAGATTGGATGAGTTTATTAAAGCCGTTAACGAGTATTACTTGGGGCTACACTTAAAGGAGCAGGAAAAATATCTAGAGGCGAAAGAAGATTTGGAAATTGAGGAATTGGGGGGATTGAATTTGTCGTTAATGGAAAAACTTAGAGCCTTAGAGCCATTTGGACTGGGAAATCCGGAGCCGATATTTTTGTTAAAAAATATGAAGGTAGAGAGGATTAATAAAATGGGAGCGGAGGGGCAGCATATGAGAATGACATTAAAGGACAATCTAGGGAAGGAAATAAAGTTAGTGGCTTTTAATGCCCCGGAGGAATGGATGGAGATTACAGAAGGAGAAGTTCGAAACGTGTGGATCAATCTGGTGGAGAATGAATGGCAGAACTATAGAAGTGTGGAAGGAAGAATTTTGCAGATTAAAGAAAGCTCTGTTGAAAAAATGTAGTGTATCTGATATAATGCCGATATATGGCAATCAAAGTAACTAGAAAAGACCAGGGAGAGGCAAACGAAAACATCATTCGTCGCTTTAATCGTAAGGTGTTACAGAGTGGAATTATGCCACTTGCGAAATCACAGCTTCGTTTTTCAAAGCCAATTTCTAAACGCGAACGTCGCCGTAAAGCAATTCTACGCGAGATTCGTAAAGCTGAGAAAACAGAACGAATTAAACTTGGTTTAAAGTAATGAGAAGACCCCTTTAATGGGGTCTTTTTTGTGCTATACTATTTTTGTATGAAACTATTATTTTTAGGGGGTCCTGGGACTGGTAAAAGTACAGTTGGGAATAGATTAGCAAATGATTTAAACTGGCCTTGGATTTCGTCCGGGGCAATTCTTCGAGAGAGTAAGGAGCAGTGGGTGATTGACCGGCTAAAAACTGCGCAGTTATTTGATGATGAGATGGTGTCGGAATTGGTATTCTCTAGATTGGCTGAGACAGAGAATGCGATTATTGATGGATATCCAAGGACATTACGTCAGGCAGAAATTATAGTTGAACGAGGCCTACATATTGACTATATAGTCGAGCTGACAGTGCCGTTTGATGAGGTGATGCGTAGGTTATCAATGCGGGGACGCAGCCAGGATGTACCAGAGATTATTGAGGAAAGACAGGCTGACTATGAGCGTAGTCGCAATGAAATCGTAGCGTATTTGTTGGGTAATGGAGTAAAGTTGTTAACTGTCGATGGGCTAGGTGAAGTTGATGAAGTTTATAAGCGTACCGTTACTTTGATACGAAATGAAATTAGTGAATTAAATAATAAGGGAAACGCCTAAGGGGGCGTTTTTTCAGAAAGGAGAACTATGATTTTAATTTATGGACCAGCAGGATCGGGAAAATCGACACAGGGAAGAATGCTGGCGGAAAAGATGGGCCGCACCTGGCTTTCAGCGGGGCAATTGATTCGTGATTCGCATCGATTTGACGAATATACGAGTAAGGGGGCGATGATCCCAGAAAATATCTTAGTGGATCTTCTATGGGAAAATATGAATGCTGTATTTAAAGAAGGGGGTGACGTAATTTTTGATGGTCAGCCAGGTTCGGTTGAACAAGTGGGTATGTTGGAGGAAAAAGGAGTTTTTGCGCATACAGAATTCGTGGTGCTACTAAAGGTGCCAGAAGAAGAACTCTTAATAAGGTTGGCTGAGCGAGGAAGAGAGGATGATAATGTGGAAGTCTGGAAGCAGAAAATATCCTACTTTGAACAAAAAAGTTATTCATTTTTAACAGAGATGAAGTCACGGGGAGTGCAGATTTATGAAGTAGATGGCGTGGGGTCAATTGAAGAAGTAAATCAACGTATTATGAAATTAGTTCAGAAAAATTAATTTATTTAAAAAATCGGAAGAAGGTACTTCCGATTTTTTGTTAGTTAGATAATTTTTCTATTCTTTGGGGCAGTTTGGTAAAGTTAGTACCTCGAAGCCAGTCTCAGTAACAAGAATAGTATGTTCACAGTGACAGCCAATAGAGCCATCAGAAAGGATGACATCCCAGCCGTTTTCTGGACTAACGTGATTGTATGGTTTACCAAGAGACGACATTGGTTCAATACATAGAGTATCTCCTGGGCGGAGTATATAGCCGCGACCACGTTTACCAAAGTTTGGAACTTCTGGTTCCATATGCATGGATTTACCAATAAAGTGGCCAACATAGTTTTCGATAACGCCTAGATGCCCGCGACGTAAGACGGTTTCTACGGCATAGCCGATATCGCCAAGATGTGTACCTGGAGCAACAGTAGCAATGCCAGCCCAGAGGCTTTTCTCGGTAGTTTTAATCATTTGCTTAACAGCAGGACTGGCTTTGCCGACTGTGGTAGTAAAAGCTGCATCGGTATGATAGCCTTTATAACCAATTACGAGATCAAAAGAAACCTTGTCACCATCTTGTAGGGCGTAATCGCTGTTGGGGGCGCCATGAACTAGTTCATCGTTAACAGAGATACAGATGGCGCCTGGGAATTTTTGGGGAAGTTGATCATAGGAAGCTATGGCTCCGGCGTCTGTGATTTTTTTACGAACCCAAGCATCAAGTTGACGTTTAGTCATGCCAACGTCGACATAGTCTCGGAGCTCGGCGAGAATTGTACCTAAAATTTTGCCACCCTCGCGCATGGCGGTAATTTTTTGAATATCCATGTATGAATTATAACACCGATATATTTTTTAAAATGTTTATGGTATAATACCAAGGATATGAATGACCAATTACCTCGTTTTATGTTAGGAATCGATGTTGGAACACAGTACATTCGTGCGGTGGCGCTTTCTGAGTATCAAGGTGAAATATCCGTGATAGCTAACTCTGAGGTAAAAAATAATGGTGGAATGAGTAAGGGAGTGATTACAAATTTGGCTGGCCCGGTCGAGTCTTTAAACAGAGCAATTGTAATGATTGATCAGACGAGCGGAAAATCTTTAAAGTCTGCCTATACCTCAATTAATGGTTCACAGGTTGGCGCGGTGCAAACCCAAGGTATGATTTCGATTATGGGTGGGGAGGCTATTTCGCCGAATGACTTGAAGCGAATCCAAGAGATGTCACTTGCGGGAGTTATCCCAAATAATCGAGAAGTCTTAAAAGTGATTCCTACGAATTATATTGTGGATGGTCAGTCTGGTATTCGAGATCCTTTGGGGATGAGTGCAATGAAATTAGAAATGCAGGCGAGTGTCGTTTCAGCGCTAGTGCCGTCTTGTTTAAATCTACGAAAATTGACTGAGAACGTTTCGATTGAGTCGTTAGAACTTGTACCAACAGCCGTTGCTTCGGCAAGAGTTGTTCTAACTGAACAGCAAAAAGATAATGGTGTTGCGGTAGTGGATCTTGGTGCTTCTACGACAAGTGTAGCAGTTTTTATGGATGGTTTCTTGCAGCATTATGCGGTTCTGAATGCAGGTGCAAATAATATTACGAATGATCTTGCTATTGGACTTGCTATTAATCCAAGTGTGGCGGAAGAAATTAAATTGCGCTATGTGTCGGCTGATTTTCCAGAGAGTGATAAAACAATCGTAACAAAGGTGGGTGACGAAACGGTGAGCTTCACAAAAGATGAGGTGAACCAGATCGTGAGAGAGCGTTTGATTGATATCTTTGAGCATGTAGAAAAAATTTTGAAACAGGCAGGTTATGCGCAGAAATTGCCAGAGGGGTTGGTGATTGTTGGCGGTGGCGCAATGATGCGAAACTTAGATAAGTTTGTAAAAGATTTACTTGGTATGGCCGTGAGGATAGGAAGGCCAACGGAAAAGCTTGGTGGGGTATTTGATCTTGTTGAGAATCCAAAATATACGACGGCTTTAGGATTAGCTCTGATGATGTATGATGATGAATTGACAGTTGGTGAGGTGAGTAATGAAACTCAAGAGAGTGGTTTATTCTCGTTTTTGAATATTTTCAAGAAAAAATAAATTATTTAAGAAATTACTACTTAACTAGGGAGAAAAATGTGATAAACTAGAAGTAGTTATTTGTTAGATAGTGAGGAAAAAAGATGCCTGAAATTAAACCAACAGAGGTGGAAACAAAAGCAAGCATTAAAGTCGTGGGGGTTGGTGGTGCCGGTGGTTCTGCAGTTAATCGAATGAAAGAAGTTGGACTTTCTGGTGTAGAATTTATCGCAATCAATACTGATGCTCAGGCTCTACATTATTCAAATGCCGATACAAAGGTGCATATTGGTAAAGGTTTGGGCGCTGGTGGTGATCCTGAAAAAGGCCAAACCGCTGCAGAGGAGAGTCGTGAAAATATCAAGGAGTCTTTGAAAGGCGCCGATATGGTCTTTATCACCCTTGGTGCTGGTGGTGGTACTGGCTCTGGTGCTGGTCCAATTGTAGCTAAAGAAGCAAAAGACCAGGGTATTTTAACCGTTGGTGTGGTGACTCGCCCATTTACTTTTGAGGGTGCTCAGAGGAAACGTAATGCAGATAAAGCAATTAATGAGATGACTGATGCAGTCGACGCATTAATTACAATTCCAAATGATCGCTTATTACAAACAATTGATCCGAGAACGCCATTACTCGAGACTTTTAAGATTGCTGATGATGTATTACGTCAAGGTGTTCAGGGGATTTCAGAATTAATTACAGAACATGCGCTAATTAATTTAGACTTTGCTGACGTAAAGGCAATTATGAAAGACGCTGGTTCTGCATTGATGGGTATCGGTCGTGCTTCAGGTGAGAATAGGGCAAAATTAGCTGCTCAACAGGCAATTGAATCACCACTAATTGAGGTAAAAATCGATGGTGCTCGTGGCGTACTATTTTCAGTAGCTGGTGGATATGATATGTCGATGTCAGAAATCCAGGAAGCAGCAGAGGAAATTACTGGCGCTGTTTCACCAGATGCAAATATCATCTTCGGCGCATCTATTCGTCCAGAATTACAAGACGAGATCGTAATTACCGTAGTAGCAACTGGATTTGATTCAGATGTTTATCGTCGTAAACGCGCAGAAGAGGAAGAAAAGAAGCGTACGGATGAGGCTTTAAATAGAGTAGAGAGTCTAAGAAACCAACAGCAGATTATTGAGCCTACTCCAAGTTTTGCGCCAGAAGCCAATGAGCAGAGTAGTGCAGAGGAATTTACGGCAACACCAAAAGAAAATATTTGGGACAAAATTGGCCGTCAGGACGAAGAAGAGGATTTAGAAGTCCCGCCTTCTCTAAGAGCAAAATTACGCGGTAAGAAATAGTGAAATATGGTCGGAGAAATCTGACCATATATAATCTTGAGGACCAGAGATCCTTAAGGGGTAATTGAAAGAATTATCTAGATAAAAGGTGGAGGTAAAAATGCAAATGATAGGTGTAAAGATTGGTGATAGCAAGGTGCTTGAAAGCCGTGAGACTCCTGACGGTTCAATGATTCGCCGTCGCCGTGTGACGGCAGATGGCTACCGTTTTACAACTTATGAGCGCATAGAAATGCCGCCACTTGCGGTAATGAAACGTAGTGGGAATAGGGAGCCTTTTGATCGTGATAAGCTGCATAAGGCAGTAAATCGCAGTGTGGGTAAATTTTTTAACTCAGAACTTGAAATCGAAGACGTGGTGAATAAGGTGGTGGAGCGGGTGTATTCTCTTGGGCGTGATGTGGTCTATTCGAAAGAGATAGGACAGGCGATCTTGGATGTGTTAGCGAAAATTAATGAAGTAGCTTACGTTCGATTTGCTAGTGTATTTTTACAATTTAAATCACTAGATGAATTTGAAAGAATTATTAGAGAACAAAGAGAGAAACGGGAGGATTAAATGCGAATTGTAATTGTAGTAAAAACACATTCAGAATATTTTAGAGAGGCTGAAGAGTGGGGGGTGGAATATCAGCGTGAGACTGGACGAGAAGTTGAATTGATTGATCCGGAGACAATTGAGGGGGAGATTTTTGCATCAACTCGAGATATTATGCAATATCCGAGTTTATTGATTCTGGGCGGGAGTGGAGAAATTGTAAAAAAATGGAGTGGCTCACCGCTACCGCAGTTTGACCAAGTGTCTTATATGCTACGCAGCGTGTAAAATATATTGTATAATAAGGGGGATGAGTGAAATCAGGGAGAAAGCCTTAAGAATTTTTGCGCAAGCAAAAGAAATGCCTGGGTATTCTTTGTCATGGGAAAAACACTCTTTAAACGTAGCTAAAGTAGCAGAATCGATTACGAGAGTAGTGATAGAGAATGGAGCAAAATTGAGATTCATGAAAGTCACGAGAGAAGAGTCGGGAACGGACGGGGAGCTGAGTGACGAAGAAATGACGGATATGGCTTTTTCCGCAGGGTTGCTGCATGATATTGGCCGATGTGTGGAGGTAAAGGTTGGCTTACGCCATCCAATTTTGGGATATAACCTATTGACGGGAGAGGGGCTGGTGGAGCTGGCACAGGTCTCAATGACTCATACGTATTACGGATACAAACAGATAGAACGGGTTGAGTTTTGGGAAGAACTGGATCCAAAAGATCTAGAATTTACGCAGAACTATATGAAGGGGGCTGAGATTTCTGATCTAGATCTTTTGATTCAACTAGCTGATAACATGGGGCATACGATGGGGGTGATGACGATATCGGATCGTTTTTCTGACATATTAATTCGACATGGTATTCGGTCTGCAGGTGATCATCTCAGGGAATTATTTAGAATAAAACAGTATTTTGACAAAAAGGCTGGAATAAATATATATGAGCTGTTCAGGGATGAAATTATTAGAACGACAATGATGGAGCCGAACGGGATGATGAGAGAAAAGCAAAATGTAACAGATGAAACGGAGGAGAGTTTATGAAATACCAAGCAAATACAAGAAGAAGAGCAATTGAATACGAGAAGGCAATTGTCGACTTTTGGAAAAAGAACCGAATCTTTGAGAAATCAATTGAGCAACGGGATATTAATAATGGATATGTGTTTTATGATGGACCTCCATTCATCACTGGTTTGCCACATCATGGCACTTTGCTATCTTCAATCGTAAAAGATGCTGTGCCTCGTTTTTGGACAATGCGTGGTAAGAGGATTGAGCGAAGATGGGGATGGGATTGTCATGGCTTACCTGCAGAGAACTTCGTGGAGAAACAACTAGGTATTACTGATAGGCGTGAGATTGGTACTAAGTGGCCACTTTCAACCTATATTACGAAGGCACGTGAGTCGATGGTTTCGAATTCTGAAGCCTGGGAAGGGGTGATTGAGCGAGTTGGCCGTTGGGTAGATTTTCGTGGCGCTTATCGTACAATGGATAAGAATTTTATGGAGTCGGTCTGGTGGGCCTTTAAAACCCTATACGAACAGGGGAAAATTTATGAAGGTCGTAAGGTCTTGATGTATGACACGAAATTTTCAACTCCTGTGTCGAAGACAGAAGTAACAATGGATAATGAAGCGTACCAAACCGTAACTGATCCATCGGTATATGTTAAATTTGAAATTGTAAGCGAAGGTGAACTAAAGGGTGTTAAGCTCCTGGCTTGGACAACAACACCTTGGACTTTGCCTGCGAACTTAACTTTAGCAATCAATAAGGACCTTGAGTACAAAATTTACTCAGTCGGAGATGAGAAATTGATTGTGGCAAGTGAATTGGCAGAAAAGGCACTGGGTGAAGGTGAAGTGATCGAAACCTTAAGAGGTGAGGAATTGATTGGTTTAGAATATAAACCACTTATGTGCAACTTTTCAAAAGAGGAGCGCAAAAAGAATACCTACAAGGTTGTAGCTGCTGACTTTGTTTCTAGCTCTGATGGTACTGGTATCGTGCATATTGCACCGGCCTATGGTGAGATGGATTATGAGCTAAGTTTAGAGCAGGATGTGGATTTTATTGATCTACTCGATGAGGGTGGCTATTATCTTGAGCCAGCGAAGAAATGGTTAAATGAGATGGGGGTGCGTGACACGGATGAGTCGGGGATTGAACTTTGGGCGGCAAACAAGTTTATCGCAAAGGTACTTGAGGAAAAAGGTATCGTTTATAAGATTGAATATATTCAGCACGAATATCCGTTTAATCCACGTTCAAAACAGAGGATCATTTATCGTGCATTCCCAAGTTGGTTCTTCGCGGTGAATGGAATGAAGGAACAGTTAATTGAAGAAAATGAGGAAATTAACTGGTTCCCAGAATACTTAAAACATGGGCGTTTCGAGAAGAATATTGAGGCGGCTCCAGACTGGAATTTATCACGTGACCGTTTTTGGGCAACTACAATGCCTGTATGGAAAGGTGATAAGGGAACTATTAAAGTTGTTGGTTCATATGATGAGCTTTATGAGTTGTCCGGTGTTAGGTTAGAAGATTATCACCGCCCTTGGGTGGATGAGATTGAATTCGATATCGAGGGTGAGCACTTTAAGAGAATTGAAAAAGTGCTTGATTGCTGGTTTGAATCTGGTTCGATGCCATTTGCGCAGCTACATTATCCATTTGAAAATAAGGAGAAATTTGAGCAAAATTATCCAGCTGACTTTATTGTAGAGTATGTGGGGCAGGTGAGGGCTTGGTTTTATTATGTACACGTGGTAAATACTGCATTGTTTGGTAAGAAGGCTTACAGAAATGTAATTACAACTGGTACAGTGGCAGGTAATGACGGTCGTAAGATGTCAAAGTCGCTTGGAAACTATACCGATCCAACGGAGTTAATGGATAAGTATTCGGCTGATGCACTACGTTTCTTAATGCTTTCGTCGCCAGTACTGGCGGGGGAGGATTTTGCCTTAATCGATAAGGATGTTTCTGATGTTGCGAGAAAGCTATCGATGATTTGGAATGTATATGACTTCTTTACGATGTATGCTTCCGTGGATGGGTTTGATTCAAAGCAGGCGATCGCAGTTTCAAAGCTGGAGAACCCTCTGGATATTTGGTTAGTCTCAAGAATATATGAATTGCGTAATGAAATTACTAAGGGTATGGAAGCCTATAATATTCCGAGTGCATTATCGAATGTATTATTATTTATCGATGATTTATCAAACTGGTTCGTACGACGCTCAAGGAGGCGTTTCTGGAAGTCGGAGGATGATACGGATAAGAATGCGGCATATTCCACACTATACTTTATCTTGGTATATCTAGCTAAAATCTTAGCTCCATTTACGCCGTTCTTAGCGGAAGAGCTATACCAGAAAATGACTGGAGAAGAGTTTGATTCTTCAGTAACAGAGTCAGTTCATCTACTGAATTGGCCGGAAGCGGGAGAGATTGACCAGAAGGTACTTGAGAAGATGGCAAGAACTCGTGAGATTATTACTGAAGGCTTGGCTTTAAGGATGAATAAGAGTGAGAACGAAGAGCAGATTAAGGTAAGACAACCACTTACTGAATATATTTATGAAGGTGAACCACTGGATGAATATTATGAACAAATCATTGCAGATGAAGTCAATGTAAAATCAGTGAGAGCTGGCGAAAAAGCTTATCTGGATAAGCATTTGACGGAAGAACTGCTCGAAGAAGGTTTTATTCGCGAGTTAATTCGCTTTGTACAGGCTGCGAGGAAGAAAGCTGGGCTTGAGGTTGATGATAGAATTAAACTATCAATCGATACGGAGATTAGCGAGGATTGGCAGGATGTGCTAAAAGCCGAGGTGTTAGCGGTAGAGCTTGGACGAGATAATAATTATCAGTATGATGAAGTCGTGAAAGTTAATGGTAAGAATATTACTATCTCGCTAGAAAAGGCCTAAGAAAGGGCGAAACATAAAAAAGGACACGTGAATAGCGGGTCCTTTTTTTTGAAATATAATGTAACTGATGAATTTTAGTGGGTAAAATAACAGAGGTAGATTTTGAAAATAAAGGATAATTCCAATAAAAGTGTTGACAAATAAGCATAAACATGATATCATTAAAACAAGTTAGATAATAAATAAAAACAAAAAGCAAATAAAAATAAATCTAACAGAAAAGGAGCGGTGGGGAAGCTAAACAAGAAAGATAAAAAATAAGTGAGGAATAAGACCAATGTAAGGGTAAAAATATAAGAAAATAGAATATAAAGAAATAAAATTGGACGAAAGAAAAAAGATGAAGAGAGGCCGATTCTAAGAGCCATTAAGAACAAGCTTAGGACCGACAAGAAAATAAAAGGCTACTTATTGTAAAATAGGTAGCCTAAAAATTTAAATTAAATAATTTATTCAGTTGTATTTTTAAAAAATATGCTAGAATAGAATAAATAAGCAAAAAATAAAAATAAAAAGAAGGGGAAGAGATGACGTTTGAATATTTCAACGATGAATCAGGATATAGTTTAAAAAAGACAGTGAGTCCAGAAGCTCAAGCTAAAATTTTAGCTAGGCTTGGACGAGCTGGTTTAAAAATTGCTTAGAAACTTAGATTAACATTAGACTTCACTAAGAAGCTAAGTTTTTTGATGAAAATAGCACCATAGGGTGCTATTTTTTTGTATAATTAAATTACTCAACTGGGAAATGAGCAGTTTTCTATATGTATATTGTCTATAAAAAGATTGTTCAGTCTTTCTAAAAAACTTGAACATAGAATAATTTAACCGAAGTTGTGCGTGTGTATAAAAAAATAAATAAAGATGTTGACTATTTTTAACACTAGCGATATGATTGGGGCATAAAAGTCATATTTTTAACATAAAAAACTAACAGAAAGGTCTTTATCGCTATGGTAGAAGATGAGACGAGAGCGGTTAGTGCTGGAGCACAAACTGCGTCGTTTGAAGAGCCTGATCTTACGGGTTTGACACAGGATCAATTAATTGATCTTTTTGTCAATAATCTGGTTGAAGAAAAAGGGCAGAATATTTCAGAAACAGAGAAACAGCAGATTGCTGAGGATCTTAAAGATGCTGTAATGACAGAGATCTTGATGAGCTTACCTGATTATTTAGTAAATAAAATTAATGACAGCTTTGAAAATGGTACTGCATCAGAGGAGATGATTGAATCTGTGGTTGAAGAGTCTGGCATTGATGCTAGCAAGATAGCCGAAAAAGTAATGATCAAATTCAGAGATGATTATCTAAATAATAAGGAGGAACAGTAAAATGGGTTTTGATCCAAATAAGAAGGGTGGCAATGGCGATACCGGAAATAGTGGCAATAACAATGTATGGAATATGGGGGGGCTTAGTTATGCTGGATATGGTAACGTTGTGTATAGGGATGGTCTGGCTAATCAGAATAATTCGGCTGACCAAAATAAGGATAAGGCAAAAATCACAGCTGTAGAAGATTTTGATGACGGAGATGATTTTACTTTAGTTGATCTTGACAAGAGTGCAAATACATCAGATCGTGATTATGGCAAAGCCTTAAGAGATGCTATGGCTGTTAATAATGTGAGCTATAGCTCTGATAGGCCTATCCAAATTGTTGATAGCGGGGTTAGTGTTCAGGATGTCTCCAAAAACTATAATAACCCTGTATATGTTACTCCTGCGCAGGGTAATGTGATTGACGGAGGAGATAATAATCCAGGAAAACCTATTAATATTGTTGATCCCTTGTCAAATCCAGAACCTAAGGGTGATACTTCTATTGATGTAGGCGCGGTGAAGAAACGAATGCAAAATGGAATTGATGATGATTTGAATAAATTTAATCCTGGTAACCCCAATATAGCTAAAGGATATGAGGAAGATACTGGTAATGCTGAAAAACGTGGACGTGTTGCTCGTATTATAGAAAAAGCGCGTAAATCTGGTATCGGCAAAGCCTTCGTTAGAGCTACTATCGGCGTTTTGCTTCTAGGAACTTTAGTTGGGGTAGGAGCAAAAAGTGGTTTGTTAAACAGAAAAACTGCTCAAAATGCTACTGCTATAGAACAGAAGGCGCCAGACTCTCAAGACGGAGAAACAGATGGTTCGGCATTAGCGACGAAAGAGATAGATGGACTATTAGGGAATCAATCTGAATCTGAAAAAAGTGCTGAGAATCTTGATACTAAAGTTGATATTACTTATGCCGATGGAGAAGTACTTGAGGGAGTTAATTACGAATTCGGTGGTGATAATACGGGTGCCGATCTGTTGGATAATGTAAATGTTGAACCTGGACACTATGGTCCATTAACTAATAAGCCAGCGAATTGGGTTCATAATGAAGGTAACAGATACCGTGAAGGGCAGACTAGTAAAGAAGCTTTAACGGCTCTCAGAACGGAGGTAGATCAAGGTATTAATGTTCGTCTCGGAAATATCGCACCACTGGTACAAGATGGCTATGTGTACGGTTACTTTGGTGAGGGTGATAATATAAACACAGAAAATATGACACAGACGGGTTATGAGTTTTCTACGAATTCAGAAGAATATCAGAGTAAAAAAGAAATGCTCCAGAGGGATCATGCTGAACGTGAAAAGGAAATGTCTCACGATATTATTTTACTAAATGAAGGTGATGTTTATTCCTCTATAGGCGCGTGGGATATTAAGAATGCAGATGGAACCGCAAGGCCAAAATTCTTCACAGATAGTCACGTTACTACTGGTGAGGCTGGGTTGATGGTTCGAACTGATATTGATAAGGCAACTGGCTTAAACTATTACGAAGCTCATCCTGAGATTAAGGAACGTGTGCTTAGGGTTATGGGGCTAATTGAGGTTGGTGCATCCGAAAAAGAGGTTCAAGATGCAATGGCTAAATGGACTGTGGGGGGACGTTTAGTAGGTTGTATGCAATATGTTTGTTTTAAGAAAACACCAGAAAAGAATATTATTCCACCAGTGGAGAAAACTATTCCACCAGAAAAGATTGTCCCTCCAGTGGAGAAAACTATTCCACCAGATACTGTTCCTCCAGTGGAGAAAATTATTCCACCAGAGATTGTTCCTCCAGCTCCAACACCAGAAAATAATACAGTTACTAATGAGAATAAAATTACTACAGGCACTCGTCATATTATAACTTCCACAGGTGGAAAGCATACGCATAATACGATAACTCGCGACGATGAGAAACCTCGCGAAAATGAGACTCCTAAGAATAAGGAAATTCCACCAGAGCCAGAAGGAAAAACTCCTAAGGATAAGGAGGTTCCGCCAGATGAGAATCCTAAGGGGGGCGAAAAGGTATTAGAGGCGAAGACTGAAAATGTAGTTGGTGGTAATGAGTTCGATTCGCAAAAGGAAGTAACCGTAACTGATCAAAACGCTGCACCATTGGCTGGCGAGACTACAAACAATGCAACGATGGAGAGCTCAGGTGATCAATTATCTAATAAAGAAGTTGCAACCCAAAGTGTTATCGGCGAATTTAATGAAAATAATGCATCTGTTTCTAAGGAAGAAGCCGAGAATAAGAGTATCAATACTTCGTTAACAAATGAAAATCTTGCTACAAATAGCAGTGAAGCTCCTGCTGATTCATTTGAACGACAGACCGTAGCAGATGAAGTTGTGAACGAAAGCAATGGCGAAACTGCAGCACAAAGTTCATATGATGCAAGTGCAGCCGAAGCTAACTATGACTTCTATAGTGCATTTTAAATTAGTTAAACCCTTTTAGAGCTCTAAATAATAAAGGAGAGGAATGAGAACAAACACAAACACAAAAACATGGGATGTGTTGCGCCATACGGCGCATCGCATCCTGCCAGTGGTAGGATTACTATCACTGGGTGCGGCAGCAATACTGCCGGTAGGGGAAACTCACGCTTTCGAGACGTGGGGGCCAGAACGACCAACTTATACTTGGCAAAAACCAGCTGACCATGCAACGATGAACTCAATTACTGATGATCCAGTAATGGGTGATGAACGGAACTTTGTGAGGATCCGTAAGGCTGGCTCAAATGATAAATTTGATGACAATGTCATCGCAGAGCCGGGGGCAGAATACGAGATTCAAGTATTCTTCCATAATAATGCTGCAGCTAATTTAAATGATGCAACTGGTCGTACCTTTGCTCAAGGTATCCGTGTAAAAATGGACCAAATTATTGGTAATTTGAAGCAGGGTGAAACTGCTCTTATTAAAGGCACAATTACTGCAAACAATACTAGTCCAAAAGAGGTTTGGGATACAGCTTACATCAAAGCGAATAAGGCAGTCGCTCTTCGTTATATACGTGGATCTGCCAGGATTCATAATGGAGGTAAGTTGAATGGACAACTTATCGACGATGATGCGTTATTTGGTAAGTATGGTGGTACATTTGTAGGTTATCATCAGTGGGGGTTACTCCCTGGATGTAACGAGTACTCAGGAAACATTACATTTAAGATCAAGGTTGATAATGTTGGCTTTGATATGAATAAAAGTGTCTCCCGAGATAACGCTAATGAATATCATGAATCGATTGATGCAGTACCTGGAGAAACATTGGATTTTAAGGTTCTTTTTAAGAATACAGGTACAACAGTATTAAAAAATGTGGTTGCTTATGATCTTCTTGGTAAGGGTATGACTTTCGTCCCTGGTACTACTCGTATCTTTAATGATACTCATCCAAATGGAACCTTTGAGAAAGACAATTTGTTTACGAATGGTTTCAATATTGGTGACTATAAAGGTGGAACAAACGCAACTATTACTTACAAAGTAAAGATCGATGATGATGAAAAAATGTTCCCATGTGGTCAAACTGTGACTATTGAGAATAATTCTTCTGTTGCAATATATGTAGCTACTATCACCGATAAGGTTCCAGTTCGCGTAACTAGAAAATGTAATGATACACCAAAAAATCCTACTCCAAAAACACCTGAGACGCCAAAAGAATTACCTCGTACTGGTGCTTCTGAAGTGGTACTTGGTATGGTAATTACTGCAGTACTTGGTATTGGTATTGCTTACTATATCGCTTCAATGAAGCAGTTAAATAAACTTGAATCAGCTGCTAAGGGCAAGAAATAATCACTAAGAAGAGCTTAGTAGATAGACTAATTGCAACTGAGTAAAAAAATAATAAAGATAAATCAATCTTTATCGTACATTAAAAATTTTGAAAAAATAGTTTGAAAAACAACTATAGTACCTTATTGAACCTTAAAAGTATGACCAAAATAAAAATCTTTTGAGATGAGTGCAATAAAAAATGAATAAATTTATTATTTTCTAGACGAGATTTGATTTAATGAATCAAATATGATAAAATGATTCCTAGTTATTACTAAATAAGGAATATTATGAAAAAGGCAGTTGTACTCATCGGCGGCAAGCAATATGTCGTAGCTGAGAAAGAGACCCTACGGGTGGACCTCCTCCCGGAAGGCACAAAAGAGCTCGAAACTGGTGCTTTACTTGTAATTGACGGAGATAAAACCCTAGTTGGTACTCCTGAAGTAGAAGGCGTAAAGGTTTCAGCCAAGGTGGTAGAAGAGAAGGTTGCAGGAGATAAAATTCGTGTGATCCGTTACCACTCTAAGAAGCGTGTACATAAAGAAACTGGACACCGCCAAAAATATAGTTTAATTGAAATTACTTCAATTAAATAAGAAAAAGACTCCAATCAGGAGTCTTTTTTTAGTGTTTATGGTAATATAGAATTATATGGCGACGGTGATTTGTATAACAAACCAGAAAGGTGGGGTTGGAAAAACCACGACAGCGGTTAATCTAGCATTCTTTTTGGCTAAAAATAAGAAAAAAACACTTTTGATTGATTTTGATCCACAGGGAAATGCAACTTCTGGCCTAGGAATTGATAAGATGCCGTTTGAGGCGGATTATGAAAAAGAGGGGATTAGTAGAACCATGTCCGAAGTGTTGCTGGGTCAAAAAGAGTTAAGCGAAATTATATTGAACACTAAATTTAAGGACTTAGATTTAGCGCCAGTCACCCCGCAGCTTGCTAATGCAGAAGTAAATTTAGCAAAGTTGGATAAAAAATTTATTCAGTTAAGGGAAGCAATAAAACGAATAAAAAATTTATACGACTATATTATAATTGATTCGCCACCAAGCTTATCGCTTTTAACTGTTAATGGAATGATTGCTTCAGATTATCTTTTATTGCCGGTACAGACAGAGTTTTATGCTCTTGAGGGTGTTGCGCAGTTGCTTGATTCAGTTAAATTAGTAAGAAAGGCAATGAATCCAGATTTGAAGTTACTTGGTGTACTTGCGACGATGTATGACAAAAGGACATCGCTTTCGGTACAGGTGCTAGAGGAGATTCGCAAATACTTCAAGGAGAAGGTTTTTAACTCATTGATACCAAGAAATGTGAGACTAGCGGAGGCGCCAAGTCATGGCGTGCCAGTAGGAGCTTATGATCCATTTAGTAAAGGTTCAAGAGCTTATAAAGATTTAGCCAAGGAAGTAATTCAAAGAGTAGAGAAAGGGGAAAAATAATGGCAGGCAGAGGTTTAGGTAGGGGGTTCGATAGTCTTATTCCTACGGATATTGTAGAGGATGATTTTGATATTACGGCTGGTGAAGATGCAAAAGAGAGTCAGTTGGTTGAGCTTGATCTTGAGATGGTTATACCAGATAAGGATCAGCCGCGTAAGGAATTTTCTGAGGAAGCATTAAATGCTTTAGCAAGCTCGATAAAAGAACACGGAGTCTTGCAGCCGATTGTGGTGGTTCGAGAAGATGGCAAGTATAAAATTGTAGCTGGCGAGAGACGCTTTAGAGCGTCAAAGATTGCGGGTCTATCAAGGATTCCTGCAATCATTCGTACGATTGATGCACAGAATCGCTTAGAGCTTTCGATTATTGAAAATGCTCAGCGTGAGGACTTAAACGCAATTGAGATGGCAACAGCGTATGCTAAGTTAAAGAGTCAGTTTAACCTATCTCCTGCGGAAATTGCGACACGTGTGGGGAAGAGTGAGTCTTCAGTGATTAACACAATGAGACTTTTAAACCTTCCGGATGATGTAAAGAGAGCAATGATAGAGCATAATCTGACTGAAGGAGTGATGAGACCTTTGATTTCGGCTGATCCAGAACTAGTAAGGCAAATTCTACCAATGATTATTGAAGAGGGCTGGACGGCACGACGAGTTGAGCGCTATATCGCTGAAAATAAGAAGCGTAGCTCCACTAAAATTGTGAAAGAGAATGTGTTTTTGCGTCAAGAAGAAGATTTAAGCGCTAAATTTGCAGTTAAGGCGAGAGTTAGGGGTAGGACTTTGACCTTAACTTGTAAAAATGATGAAGAACTAAAAAATTTGATCAATCGATTATCTGAGTAAAAAAGTTATTCAATCTTAGTTCTACAGAGAGGAGTGAAGTGGTGAGTAAAAAATTTATACAGAGCGAACGTATTAAGAAAGCTGTAGACTTTGCAACGAAAGCACATGAGGGGCAGAAGAGAAAATCCGGTGAACCATATATTATTCATCCAAAAGCAGTAATGGAGACCCTCCTTGAGTGGGGAATGGATGAAGATACGGCAATAGCGGGGGTGCTTCACGATACGGTGGAAGATACTGGGGTAACTTTAGACGAAATTAAGCAAGAATTTGGTGAATCAGTGGCCTTTTTGGTAGATGGGGTGACAAAAATCGGCAAGGCAAGACAAGGGATGAGGGATATTGATACTTATCTGCCGGTGACAAGGGATAATCTTTTGCGACTTTTGGTGGCAACGGGGTCAGATATTCGAGTATTAATCATTAAATTGGCGGATAGATTACATAATTTAAGAACACTTTCAGCACTTTCGCCGGAGAAACAGAAGAAGATAGCGAAGGAGACCTTGGAAATTTTTGCACCACTTGCGGACCGCTTAAATATGGGGAAGTTAAGGGTGGAAATGTCTGATATTGCGTTCTCATATGTGGATCCAAGAAGGTACGAGGAATTGAAGAAAATCATTGAAACTCGTAATCAATCTGCGGAAAAAGCCTTAAAAAAGATTAAAAATGAGGTATCAGAGGCGCTATCTAAGGAAAAAATCAATTTTGAGATCAATGGAAGGGTGAAATCGGTCTATTCGTTACATAAAAAATTGGCTAAATACAACCAAAATATTAACGAAGTGTATGATTTGACTGCGTTAAGAGTGATTGTGGATGATATTACGAGCTGCTATTTGGTTCTAGGACTAATCCATAGCCTATACACACCGATGACGGGCAGGATTAAAGATTATGTGGCAGTACCGAAACAAAATGGCTATCAGTCGCTACATACGACGGTTATTACCCCTGATAAAAGAATTGTAGAGTTTCAAATTCGAACAAAAGACATGCATGAATACGCCGAGCGGGGCCTTGCAGCAAGCTTTTACTACAACGAGCAGAAGTTGACGGAAAGTTATAAAACAGGGAAGATTCAGCATCTACCAACCAACTTGTTATGGATTTCAGAGCTGCAGATGGCGGCAGCTAAGCTAAGAGATGGCCAACAAGTTGACTTAAAAAAGCTAAAACTAAATCTTTTTGCCGATAAGATCTTTGTTTATACACCTAAAGGAGACATTATTGATTTACCAGTGGGGGCCTTACCTCTTGATTTTGCTTATAGGTTACATTCGGAAGTGGGCGGACATGTAATTGGGGCAAAGATTAACGGAAAACTGTCAAATTTGAATACAAAATTAAAAAGTGGTGACGTGGTGGAAATTTTGACGAGTAAAAATCAAACAGTAAGAGCGAGTTGGTTGGATAAAATTATTACACCACACGCGAGGGCTAAGATTAAACAACAGCTAAGTCGAACAATTGAATCTATAGTTGGACCAAATAAAAAGAAGTAATTCTGCGTTTGTTGATTCTTGTATAAAATATTTATTTTTTTAGCGGCAAATAAAAAGAGTTTATGCTTTTATTTTTAATGATTTACCCCTGTAAAACAAGATAAATATTAGATAAAAAAAGAGAAGTTTTTAGAGGATTTAAACTAAAGCAAAAACGGAATAATGGTGAAGATGAAAGATATAAATTCAGTAAATCGTTGATAGTGTTTATGCTTAAATTTTAGTGATGTTATCTCTATAAAATCATAAAAAATGAAAGACGATTATGGTATAATTTGATTAAAATGAAAGTTAAGCAAATGCGGAAAAGAACAGACCTGATTAGGATAATACTTGCGCTTTGTTTTTTGATGATTATTTTAAGGGTATATTTTTTGCAAGTAATCGAACATCAGAAATATGTAGATTTGGCTTTATCTCAACAAATGATGCAGAATACGATTTTTGCGAAGCGGGGGGAAATTTATATGATGGATGGCACACAGACAACACCTGTGGTGATGAATGAAAAAGTTTACACTATTTCGGTTGATCCGTTTTTATTGAGAACTGAACAGGGGCAAAATCGGTCTCAAGTTTTGGCTAAAATTGATGGCTTAATACAGGGTTACGGGGTAAATACTTGGGAAAAGGTGTTTGCGAATGAGGCTTCACGATATGCGGTGATTGCTAGGAATGTGCCATATGAAAAAGCCAAACAGATTAAGGAGGCAAAAATTGCCGGAGTCTATGCGCAGGGATCAACGAAGCGTGTGTATCCAGAGGGTGATTTAGCGGCGCAGGTTTTGGGCTTTGTGAATGCGGACGGTAAGGGTCAGTATGGTATTGAAGGGGGATTAGATAAGGAGCTGACTGGGGTGAATGGTATCCTTAAAACAGTGAAGGATGTTAATAATATACCTTTGACAATTGGTAAAAACAATGTAAAAGTGCCGGCGCAGGATGGGAAGAATATCGTGTTGTCAATTGACCGCAATATTCAGAAAAAGGCGGAAGACGTAGTGAAGAGTGTGTCTGATAAATTCCAGATTTCACATGCTTCAGCGGTGGTGATGAATCCAAGAAATGGTCAAATTTTGGCAATGGTGGGGACGCCAAGCTACGACCCGGCAGAATACGCTAAGGTGACGGATGCGCGAGTGTTTCAAACAGACGTGACGATGGACGCTTTTAACCCAGGTTCGGTTTGTAAGACGTTTGCGCTAGCGGCAGCGGTGGATAGTGGGGTAATGACTCCGGAGACAACATATCTAAATACTGATCTTGTAACGATTGATGGATGGCCAATTCAGAATGCAATTAAGGGACACACAGGGGTGATATCTATGCAAGAGGTATTTACTTATTCACTAAATATGGGGTCGATTCAGGCGTTGAGGCTCTTGGGGGGATCAGAGACGGAGATTACTTACCAGGGGAAGGAAAAACTGTATGACTATTACTACAATAGGCTGGGATTAGGAAAATATACGGGAATTGAGCTTGCTGAGGCAAGGGGAACTATTGTGCCTCCAACGGATATTGATGCGACTAATGCGAGGTATGCAAATATGACGTTTGGACAGAGCATGGATTTAACAATGATTCAGGTAGTAACAGCTTTTTCGGCGGTGGTGAACGGTGGTGATTACTATACGCCAACTCTAGTGGCGGGGGAAATGAAGAATGGGGAATTTGTGAGAAGTGAGTTGAAGTCCCGAGATCATCAAGCTTTGGAACCATCGACGAGTGAAACGATGCGTAGGATGTTGCATACAGCCAGATTGGTTTTTCCAAACGTAAAGGGATATGACGAGGGGGTATATGTGGGCGGAAAAACGGGAACGGCACAGGTGGTAAAAAATGGTAAATACACATTTGATGAAACGATTGGTACTTATGTGGGGTATGGTGCGAGGTCAGAAACGGACTATCCTGAGTATGTGATTATGACGAAAGTGCGAGTAGATAATCGTAGTTTAGATGGCGGAATGAATGCGAAGCCAATATTTGATGAGATTAGTCAGTTTATGGTAAACTATTTAAAGATGAGGAGGTGAGATGAGGGGTAGTTTAGACGGGAATGCTTTATATGGTCTGCTTTTGGCGCTAGGAAGCTTTCTAATGGCAATGTTTTTGACGCCAATTTATACAAATTTCGCCTACAAATATCATTTTTGGAAGAAACAAAAAAAGACTACGGTGCAGGGTGATGCTTTGCCAGTGATGACAAAATTGCATGAGCATAAATTTAAGAGAGTATTCCCCACGATGGCGGGGATTATTGGGGTGATTGTGGTAGCAGTAGTTACTTGGTCATCTAACTGGAACCGTGCAGAAACCTGGTTGCCGCTTGCCGGCTTCTTAGGTGGAGCCTTAGTGGGGTTAATTGATGATTTAATCAACGTGTTTGGAACTGGTTCTGGTGCGGCGGGCTTGAGGGCACCGGTGAAGTTTTCGATGATTACAATCGTTGGACTAGCTTTAGGATGGTTTTTTACCTATAAGCTGGGCTGGACTAGCCTACATATTCCATTCCACGGTGATTTCGAACTTGGTGCAGTTGTAATGATGCTACTATTCGCCTTCTCGGTAGTTGCAACCTCGAACGCGGTGAATATTTCGGATGGATTAGACGGTTTGGCTGGTGGTCTTGCCATGATGGCTTATGGCTCGTTTGGGATTATTGCGTTATTTAGGGGACAGATTGCCTTATTTGCCTTTTGTATGACAGTGGTTGGTTGGCTGCTTTCCTATGTTTGGTTTAATGTACCGCCTGCGCGTTTTATGATGGGAGATGTTGGCTCGTTTGCATTGGGGGCAGGACTCGGAGTGGTGTCAATGATGACAAATTCGTTCTTATTGCTGCCGATTATCGGTCTACTGTTTGTAGTGGAAGCTGGTTCTTCGTTAATTCAGATGACTTCTAAGCAACTATTCCACAAAAAGATATTCTTGTCGGCACCAATACATCATCATTTGGAAGCAAGCGGTTGGGGTGAGGCTAAAATTGTGATGCGTTTTTGGGTGATTGCTGGAGTGATGGGAATTATCGGTGTTTTTATTGCGATGGCTGGGGGAATTATTCCTTTATAGAAAGAAGTAATTATGCGCAAACATCAAACAGACAAACGAATCTTTATAGCTACTTTTATATTAGTATTAATCGGAACGATTATGGTGAGTATTATCGGGCCTTCTTATACTAATATTCAGAATATTGCGTATGGGCGAAATGATGATCCAAACCAGACTTTTAAGAGTCAAATTTTGTATGTGTTTTTAGCCTTCGTTACGATGATCTTCTTTTTGAGATTGCCTTTGAAGCAGGCAGAGGGTGAGGGTGGGAAACACAAGAAAATATTAAATATGACGAGCAAGTTACCTGAGATTTTAATGTTTGGTAGTTTAATTTTGTGTCTAATAATGTATATCAGCTCGCTGACGGTAGAACTGCCGTTTGTGAGATGTGCACTTGGGGCATGTCGATGGCTGAATCTGGGAATTTTTCAGTTACAGGCGGCGGAATTAGTGAAGTTTGGAGCATTATTCTATTTTGCAAAGATCTGTACGGAGTACAGGGAGAAAGGTGGTTTTTCTGGAAAGAAAGAGCATATGACTTCTCGCGGTGACGGAGTATTAAGAAATACTAAATATAGTTACCAGAATAAAACAAGGTTGGCTGAAGCAAAAAGACAAAAAGGAAAGATGGGTGAGCTAACGTCTGAGATTAGAGATATTCTTACTAAAACAGAAGGTAGGGTGTTTTGGCTAAAATATATTTCGACTTTAGGTGTGGCGGTCTTTTTCTTGGTGGTGGCGCAGAAAGATCTGGGTTCGGCACTGCCTCTAATTGCGATGGCGCTGGCGATGCTGCTGGTGAGTGGGGCAAGATTAAAGTATTTCTTGATAATTGGAGCGGCGGGAATGGTACTAGCGGTGTTGGCGCTAAGTTCGCCACATCGACAGGAACGTTTGAAGGGGTTTTTACAGGGTGATTCTTCTAATGCTTATCATATTAATAATGCCCTAATTGCGATTGGGTCAGGAGGTTTATTCGGTGTAGGTATTGGAAATAATGTCCAGACGGCAGGATATTTACCGGAATCGATTACTGACTCGATGTTTGCAGTGATTGGGGAAACGATTGGTTTTGTGGGGATCTCTGTGGTGCTATTTTTCTATTACATGCTGCTCTCTAGAATTCTAAAAGTTGCCGATTGTACGAAAGAAAGCTATTACCAGATGATTACAATTGGAATTTTTGCCTGGCTGGCTGGACATGTGGTGGTAAATATTGCGGCGATGATTGGGTTGGTACCACTGACTGGTATTACATTGCCCCTACTTTCAAAAGGAGGTACGAGCTTAATTTTGAATATGGCAATTATTGGCTTGGCATTAAATATTTCACAGTATACAATGAGAGCAGATTTAACGGACGCGGAAAGGAAATAATTTTCTTATGAAGGTATTAGTAGTTGGCGGTGGATCGGGTGGACATATTACACCTGCAATGTCGGTGATCCGCGAGCTACTTTTAAAATACCCAAACACGCAGGTGGAATTTTGGACTGACCGTAAATATTATAAAAATATCTTAAATCTTGCAAATGAAATGTCGGTGGGATGGGGCGAGGAAGAAGAGAAAAGTCGTAAAAACCGACAGTATATTCGTGTTCGTAAGGTGTTTGCTGGGAAATTTCGAAGATATCACGGCTTGAAGCTGAAAGATTATTTTGACCAAGGAGCGAGAACCTTCTTTGATGTAGTATTTGGTAATATTGCTGGAGCTGTAGGCTTTTTGATGGGGTTGATCCAGACTTTTTTGAGGTTAATAATAAAAAAACAGCGACCGGATGTAGTCTTTTTAAAGGGTGGGTTCGTGGGGTTACCAGTTGGTCTCGTGGCTGGGGTGCTTGGAATTCCTTATGTGCTACACGAATCTGATGCGGTCTTTGGTTTAACTAATCGTATTTTGATGAAAAAGGCGGTTAAAATTGCGACGGGTGTACCGGTTGAGGTAGAGAAATATAGTGAAGAAGTCGCAAAAAAAATTGAGTGGGTGGGGATTCCGGTGGCGCCAGAATTTATGCCAGTGTCGATTGCGAAGCAAAATAACTTAAAACGAGAATTAGGATTTAACTCTAGGAAGAAGCTGGTAGTAATAACTGGGGGTTCGCAGGGGTCAGAACACTTAAATATGTCAGTGAGTGTGATTCTAGAAAAATTATTAGAAAAGGCAAGCGTGGGGCTGATTGCTGGACGAAAATATTATGACAAAATGTTAGAGTTGAAAGATTTTGAAAAATGGAACAGGGCAAAATTGGACTCAGATTTTAGAATGTGGAATTTTTCTCCAAAAATGAGTGAAATACTGGGAGCAGCAGACCTAGTGGTATCAAGGGCGGGCGCAACAACCATTACGGAGCTTGCGGCTCTCAAAAAACCGGTCATTTTGGTGCCTTTTGAAAAGTTGCCTGGTGGTCACCAAACAAAGAATGCTGAAAGGTTGAGTAAATCCGAGGCGGTAGAGATGGTGCTTGATAGCAAGATGATGGAAAAGCCAGAGTTATTATTGAACAAAATTTTTAAGTTACTAGATGATGATGAAAAAAGAGAGAGACTGGCGAACAATTTACATGAACTTGCGAAACCAGAGGCATCTAAGCGCATGATGGAGATTATTGTGGAGGCTAAAAATAAAAAACGGGTGGAAAACGAATGAGATTAGGTAGGACGATTGCAGGAAACCGGGACGTAGTTGAGAGTGAGCTCGCGAGGCAACAGCTACTTGAGAAGCGTGAAAAGAAAAAGAAAATACAATTGTTATTACTTGGTATAGTAATTGTAGCAACGGTGGTGCTTGGAGTGGTAATAATTCAGAGTGCAGTAAAGAAAGTTCCGGCGGCGAATCAGAAGAAAGTTGAAACGATAAAATATACGCCTACGGTGAGCATCATCGATGAAGACGGTTCAAATTTTATTACTGAGCGAACAAAACAATACGTGGGGTTGTTTGAAAAAGATGCGAGTGAGAGCGGGCTGAAGATAATAAAAGCCATTATCCCGGCGGGTAAGGCGCGAGAGGTGGATCTGTATTTTGAGGGTCGAGAGGAATTTTACAAATGCAATTTAGACCGGGGGACAGCAGAAACACTAGAGGATATAATTAGGATGATAGGATTCCTGAAAAAACAGAACCTGAAGGTGGGCTATGTGGATGTAAGGATTGAGGGGCGTGCTTATTATAAGACAATATAGGGGGGTATATAGAGGGGTAAACCGGAGCAAAAGTCCGGTTTTTTGTTGGTGGAGATTAGTTATAGAAAATAGGTGAAGAATAAAGTCTTAAACCAGTAGTAATTCCTGTTCGGTTTTTAGATGCTAGGGAGATAATTTATTTTGCAATAATTAATTAAAAATACAAGTACCTAAATGATTAAAACACGTTCGGTTCAAGTTTGATGTGTTCGGATTTTTATATAATGAAAATAATAATATGCAAGAGGGGGGAATTAAAATTATTAAAAAATTTATAGAGGAGAGTGGAAAGTTTTACACAGTTGTGGAAAAGTGAATAAATGAAATGCTACAAAATAATAGGGGTGAGATTACAATGACCGAGTTGTGGATAACGGGGGAATATTTGCATAATATATAAACATGTGGAAAAGTAAGTTGAAAAAGTTGGAAAAAATATTTAAAAAGCACTTGCATTATGTAGTTAATGGCGCTAAACTAAGGTCAGTGGATAACAAAACAAAAACCACAAACAAAAAGATGAAAAACAATGAGTAATCAAGCGAAAATGAATACAGAAGACAATCAAGATTACGAAGTAATTCGCTTGGTAAAGAAGAACAATAGTTAAAAAGCGGTCTTTTTGGCACATTAAAAAATGTTTGAGGTCGGTCAACTAGGAGTCTTGGCGCGCGTTTAGGAAACGCGTCATCAAAACCATTAGTACATCTATAAACACCTCCCAATTAACTCAACAAACAACCTACACAATAAGTCTCTCAACGGTTATAGTCATATATTTAGTTTTGCACTGAATAAAACTATAGCAGCATTTATTGTTTAGAAATTTTAAACAAAAAATATACAAACACAAACACGCTGAAATTTCTAGTTGAGCGATCTCAAACTAAAGAGCTTCTATATAACAGAGAATATAATCTTTGATATAATAGGAGCATGGAAGAGCTTCATAAACCAGTGTTACTATCAGAAGTTCTCGAGACTTTGCAACCGAATCCGGGCGAATCATATTTAGATTTGACGGCGGGATATGCAGGTCATGCGGGAAAGATTTTGGCGGTTACGCGGAATTATAAAGAATCGGTTCTAGTGGACCGAGATGAGAATGCAATTAAGGTTCTATCAGAGAAGTACCCTGAGGGTGAATTTGGTATAAAACTATTGCATGAAGATTTTTATAATGCGGCGCAGTCTTTAATCGAGTGTGGAAAAACTTTTGATATGATTTTAGCTGATTTTGGAGTATCTTCACCGCAACTGGATAATTCAGAGCGAGGTTTTTCATTTATGCATGAGGGGGTGCTGGATATGCGAATGGATCAAACACAAGACTTGTCAGCGGAGACGATTGTAAACCATTGGTCAGAAAAAAGGCTAATTGAGATTTTTGAGCAATATGGGGAAGAATCATCGGGGCTGGCTAGAAAACATGCGAGAGAAATTGTGTATAACCGGCCATGGAAAACTACGAAGGAGCTGGCGGAAGCCTTAAGTCCGAAAGGATGGTATGGCAAGCACCCAGCAACCAAAGTTTTTCAAGCAATCAGAATTGCTGTAAATGAAGAATTAACCTTGATCGAAAAAACTTTACCGTTGATTCCGAAATTACTGAAACCAGGTGGACGCATCGCGATAATTACTTTTCATAGCTTAGAAGATAGGCTGGTGAAACAGTACTTTAAAGAGGTAAGTTCACTAGGGAAGGAATCAGAGTTAGAGATTTTGAATAAAACACCAATTGTTGCGGGCATGGATGAATTAGTTATCAATCCAAGGGCTAGAAGCGCAAAACTGAGGGCAGCTAGAAAAATTTAGTAGACAACTAAACTAGACTGAACGGGGACGGGCCGATGGTTTTTGGGATGATAAAAATAAAAATAAAAAGGAGGCAATATGCCAAAGCAAATCATTGTCAAAAACTCATCTCGAGCACAGAAAATCAAAGTTAATTTTCGCTAGGGAAAAATAAATAATCTAAACTTAAGTCTTAAAGGCCTTAATTTTAGATGCCTCAGACCCTTCGGGGTCTGCTATCGGGAAACTTTCGGAAACGACGGCGTCCCGACACGGTTGTTAAGTCAACTGGGATAAGTGTTTAACAAAAAAGATATGACCTTCCCGAAAGCTCTTATTAGCGATGCGGTGGTGCGGCTAATAAGGGGTTTCGGTCTATGACGGGGTAAATTCGCTAAACGAAGGCACTCCGACCCAAAAAACAAAAAACAAAACAAAAAAATAACAACAATTAAAAACTCTAATTAAAACCTTTATTTTTGCTGAGAAGATTTTAGCGAGAGTTTTTTGAAAACAAAAAAGCGAGGAAAACAAATGCAGAGTGGAGCAAGAACTGTGCGACAACAGGGGTTTGGCAATTTACGTGGAATGAATATGCGCAATGTGAGCGAGCGTCCTCGGACTAGCTACCTTGCGAATGCAGTGAGCTCTGGATATTCACGTAATCGCAATACGGTGCGACATCAGGCGAGGGGGATTGGGCGAATTTCAGCAATTGCAATTTTAGTAATCGAAGTATTTATGATTGGCTTATTTTATGTCTCTGAGCAATCTAAGGTGACAACTTATGATTATAAAATGAGTGCAATGGATGCACAGATTGCTAATCTCGAAGCAGAGCGTGATGATTTAAAAGTTGAACAGGCAAGACTTAACTCAATCGCAAAGAATGCAAAGTCAACAGTGGCAGCCAATATGGAAACTGCACACGTGGCTGGCTATGCAGATTAGTTTAAGCTTATTTTAAACTTTGGCATTTTCTTATTCTCTATAAATATGGTAAAATAAGAGTAATTTTTACGCATTAAGCCTGTTTCTTATGATGGGCAAAAACAGGGAAGGAGAAAAATGGCGGAGACCCAAGAGAAGATCATTCAGATCGCAGGCTCAATAACGGTAGATGAACTAGCGGAGGCGTTAGGGCTTTCGGTGACCGCATTAATCGGGGAGTTATTTAAGCAGGGAATTATGGCGACAATTAATCAACGCCTAGATTTTGATACTGCAAGTTTAATAATTGACGAATTAAAGTTGGAAAATGTCAGATTGGAACGCAAAAATACTGCGACAAAAACCTCGAATTTTCACAGGGAATTATCAGAGAAGGCGGTTTTGCGCCCACCAGTAGTAGCTGTGATGGGTCACGTTGATCATGGTAAAACGACATTACTGGACTCTTTGCTACATAAAAAGACAGTAGAGGGGGAGGCTGGTGGTATTACACAGCATATTTCGGCTTATCAGTTAAAACATGATGAGCGTTTGATTACCTTCTTGGATACACCAGGGCATGAGGCCTTTGCGGCGATTCGTCAACACGGTGCAATGCTAACAGATATTGTAGTGATTGTGGTGGCGGCTGATGATGGTGTGAAGCCACAGACAATTGAGGCGATTAAATTTGCGCAGGGTGCAAATGCGAAGATTATTGTAGCAATTAATAAGATTGATCGTGAGGGGGCGGATATTCCACGTACAATGGCTGATTTGGCGCAACACGGTTTGCAGCCAGAGGAGTGGGGAGGGGATGTGACGATGGTGCCGATTTCAGCCAAGCGCGGCGATAACTTGGACAAATTATTAGATATGATTCTATTGACTGCCGATATTGAAGAATTGAAGGCAGACGTGGAAATTCCAGCAGAGGGGCTAGTAATCGAATCGCACATGGAGATTGGTAAGGGGTCGGTGGTTAATTTATTGGTAACTGGCGGGGAATTAAAGACTGGAGAATTTGTAGTAGCTGGTAGTGTCTATGGTAAGATTCGTACAATGATGGACTTTAGAGGAAAACCAAAGGGAAAAGCTACACCTTCAACACCAGTAACAGTAACTGGTTTTAAGGAGTTACCAAACTTCGGTGATCGCTTTATTGAGGTAAAAGATGAAAAAACAGCTAGGAAGCAGGCTTTATTAAACGCACAGGCGGAGGCTTCTGAAACGGCTTCAGCAAATGTGACTTCATCTGATCTATTAAGGATGATGAATACTGCAGATAACTCAAAAGTCTTCAACGTAATTATTAAAGGCGACGTATTGGGGTCAGTGACCTCTGTGGTGGATTCATTAAAGATGATCGACACAAAGGGCGAAATTTCTCTAAATATTGTGTCTTCTGGTGTAGGTGACGTGACGGAAAATGACGTCTATATGGCTGAGGGGGATAATACAGTGATTTATGGCTTCAATGTAAATATCCCAACGAATATTGTGAAGTTAGCGGCAAGAGATGGCGTAGAGATCCGTAATTACCGGGTAATTTACGAGTTGCTTGATGATGCAAAACAGTCAATGGAACAACTGCTTGACGACGAGGTAGTCGAGGAAGAGACTGGTGAAATGAAGATTAAAGGGGTATTTAGGACTGAACGTACCGCAATTATTGCTGGTGGAGAAGTTTTGACTGGTCGCGTTAACGCAGGGATGCTTGGTCGTGTCTATCATGAGAAAGAGCTGATTGGCGAGGTGGAAGTGGATTCAGTACAGAAGGAGAAAATGCAGGTCAACGAGCTGGTGGCTGGTGAGACTGGTGGTATTGCCTTTAAGCTGGAGAAGAGGCTTGTAATCGAGATTGGCGACCGTGTGAAGTTCTTTACAAGGGAGCTAAGGAAGAAAAAGCTTTAGAAGATCAATCGATAAATAAGGTGCCTAGTGTGCCTTATTTTTTTCTTGCTGTACTGTTCGGTTTTTGTTCGGAGATAGGGAAACAAACAAAAAGCAGTTTTTTAGAAGAAATATAATATTAAGATTTGACCGGCGGATGGGTGGATTGCTTTGCGAAAAGAGATGGGGAAAGGCCCAGACAAGGGAAAGAGGAAAAAGTGAATTTTGGCTTAAAAACCCGTGAAATCTGACCAAAAAGCGAGTTTTCACAGAGAAATTTGTGAAAAAATGGGTGCTAACAGGGGTGGATTTGAGCTCGCAATTCTGGAGCTCTTCTCCGGGTTTTCGGAATTACTGAGAATTGCACGAGTTCTAACAGATATGAGTGGCAGTTTATAGGTATATTTATAGACTGCCAAGAGTTTCAAAATCTAAAAAGAGGTGTTTTCCTGCTGATTTTTTATCTAGTTTAGAGAGACAAGCGAGTGGATTAGTTTGAGATAGATGTTTGAGTTAGTTATGTGGAGTTAATGGTAGTATGTAGATGCATATGTGCTTTTATGGGTCCGGCGGGTTTCTCGATCTAGTGCGTCGTAAAATAGTTATTGTACGACATTGTAAATATGGACAAAAAACGATTAACTATACGTTTAAAATAAATTAAAAATTGTGGATCACGCGTAAAAAGTGGGTCATAATATAGGAATCTCTCATGTTATATAGTCTTCCAGTAAGCTCTTCTATTATTCTACTGGGATTTGACGCAATGAGAGGCTCTAGGAGCCATGTTAGTGGTTTGGAGTGATTATATTAACTCTTTCCTGTTTAATATAAAGACGTTAGGGTAATTGCAGATAATAAGTAGATAACAGGGGTAGAGAAGAGCATGATTAATTTCTAACAGGGGTAGAGAAGAGTTGGCTCTTAAAAATAGAGATAAAGTTATGAGACAACAAAAAACACCCCTTGAGGGGTGGTTTTTTAATGATGAATAGAGAAATACCCACTATCTGGGGAACTGTTGCTTCCCTGTAGATTCTGACGAAAACCGTTTTCGCCTAATTGATGCTTCCCTGGCAGATTTTGGCTGGTTGCAAAGCCGGGATGTCCATCATGAAGGTCGGAAGCAAAGTTTGTTTTATGTGGAGCCTCAGCGATGCGTGAAGGGCTGACGATCGGAGTGAGTGGCACTGATTCGAAATTGGGCTTCTTTTTGTTCTTATTAAAGGGTTTTTTATTCTTTTGGTTGTATTTTGAATTACTAATATTAGTGTTTCCCTGCTCCATGGGCTTTTTAGTCGTTGTCTTTTCCTGTTCGCGAGCTAATTCTGTAGCAGACTTGACACCATTAGAGGTAATTGATGTAACGGAGTTCATCTGCTTAAGGACATTACCTAGATCCTTGAGAGTCATTGAGTCCTTCCCTGCGGCGGTATTAGGTGAGATTTTCTTAAAGGTTTGATAGCTGGGTTCTTTGATGAAGGCAGGCTTAGGCTGAGTGGGGGAAGTGTTTTGAATCGTGGCAGTATCTTCTTTATGGAGCTGACGGCCAGAATCGGAGAGTTCTTTCTTGTATTTTTCACTTTGTTCGATAGTGGCACGAATTTCAGCCTCTACCTCAGCGCGAGCTCTGGAGAAGAGATTACGGGAGTTGGTAATGATTGCATCTAGGTTATCTGTGGAGGCTTGAGGGATATTGAGTGTGGTTGCAGAGAAGGCTGGTGCTTTTTCGCCATTAATAATCATGGAAATCACAAAGTGACGGTTATTCATTTGGATTAGATCAGAACTGTCAAAGGTTGGTTCAAATTGTTTGACCAGTATTGGTGCGTCATCGGCGGAAACACGGAAGGAGATGGTGGTACCGACGTTACCAAAGACGGCGTCACGTACGGAGTCGGTCATCTGAGCAATGTACTGGTTGGCCACGGTGAGGTTTAGGCCATACTTGCGAGCTTCAGAGAGAATGACGGAGAATGAATCGGTGGCAAAGTTTTGGAACTCGTCAACATATAGATAGAACGGGCGGCGCTTTGAGACGTCTGGAATATCAGAGCGCGACATGGCAGCAAGTTGAATTTTGGTAACCAAGAATGAGCCTAGGATACCTGCATTGTCTTCGCCAATTAAGCCTTTGGAGAGATTAACAACAAGGATTTTTCCTTCATCCATGATCTTGCGAACGTCAAAACTGGAACGTGGCTGACCGATGATATTACGAATGATTGGGTTAGCAGTGAAAGCACCCACCTTGTTAAGGACCGGGGCGATAGATTCGTTGACCTGTTTTTCGTTCCACTGTCCAAACTCTTGTTTCCAGAATTGAAGCACTGTTACGTCGGTACAATATTCAAGTGTCTCCTTGCGGAAATCTTTATCTGTGAGAATGCGGGAAATATCTAGCAGGGTGGAGTCAGGGCGATCAAGAAGAGCTAATAGAGTGTAGCGGAGGATGTGTTCAAGGCGAGGACCCCAAGAGTCGCCGAACATGCGTTTAAGTACGCCAATTACTTCAGAACAGACGTTAGGCTTTCTGGTAGGATCGGAAAGCTCAAGAGGGTTAAAGGCGACTGGGTATTGAGTGTCAGCTGGATTAAAATAAACAACGTCTTTAATGCGATTTTGGGGAATGAAGCGCAGGTTATTGACTGCAAAGTCACCGTGCGGGTCAATGATGCAGTAACCTTGATTGTAGAAAATATCAGAGAGAGCAAAGAGCTCTAGAAGACCAGATTTACCAGCACCGGTCTGGCCGATGATATAGACGTGCCTAGAACGGTCTTTTCTAAGCATACCAAATTGGTGATTGATGCCGCGGAAGTTGGTGAGACCAAAAGCGGAGATGTTCTCATCAGTACTAGCGATACCAGTAATGAGAGGGAGTTTGGCTGGTGGTTCGGCAGTTTTGGAGGTAGCCCAGACAATGTTTGGTGTTTCAACCGAAGTGTGTGGGAGATGATAGACGCTGGCTAGCTCGGAAATATTGAGGATAAAGCCAGGGTTTGTAAATTGACGCATTTTGTAGGCATCAAGATCTTCCTTATTGAAGCTTCCGCCAAGCTGTTTGAAGCCGTTGAGGTTGGTGGAATTGAACTGCTTGAAAGTACCAACAAGTGCCTGCATATTGAGCTTGGCGTTAATTTCGCTATTACCAAGATAGGCTAGACGGATTTTAACCTCGTACCCAAGTTTAGTGGCCTTTTGTTCGGCAGCGCTAATCTGGGTTTTAGCCCGTTCGGAAAGTTCGATCTTAGTATCAGAGGTAGTACCGCCAGCGGGTGGGGTCCAGAGGGCGGAAATAGCCTGTAAAATCCAGGTGATATCAATATTGAAGAAGCGGAAAGAATTTTTGCCAGATTTAATAACTTTGATCCAGTTGTCGGTATCCTTGTGCCAAGAGTCAGCGATTGGGCGAGTGAGAATTTGGATCCAGAGCTCTTCAGAGTGATCAGAATCTAGTTTTGCGAGGGTACCGGTAATACCAGCCAAAGGATCCACCTCAAAACTTTCAAAAGTTTTAATAGGGAGGGCGGTGTTTTCTGTGAGTCCTAATTCTGCCGTATAGATTACTTCATGTTTTTCGCGGTTATCGACGTAGTCGTGGTCAATGGTATAGATTTGGACGGTTGGATATTGAGCATAGATTTGGCCTTCAACAAAGCTCTGTAGGGTTTTTGGGGTCCAAACGTAGAAGCGAATTTGACCGCCAGTACTAACTACTTCAAAGCTAAGATGTTCTTGAACACCGCCAGAGCCTTTGAGTGATTCAGAGTCACGTAGGATACCGTGTAGTGAGGCAAACATTTGTTCGGCGGAGAGCTCTTGTTTGTCGTTAGTTTTTGGAATCTCCAACATTAGAAGCACGGAGTCAACATTAAGAACTTTTAGTTGATTGATTTTCTTGTAATTACGGTAGGTTAAAATGCCTAAAATAATTACAATTGGCAGCCAAATAATTGGCATTAAAAGAAAGTGGAGAATTTCAATGATCATATCTATAGTTTAGCATAGAAAAGAATAAAAAGCTTATCATTTTGGGGGTGTTTTAAGGGGAAGATATTTACTTTTCAGCTCTTGCGACGGTGTAGGTATTTTTATCAACTCTTTGGTAGAGTTTTTTGTTTTGGAGATTAAGTAAGACGGTGGTTTCCTTAACCTTGCGAACCTTAAGGACGTTTTTCACTATTTCTTCCCTCGTGAGTGGAGTCTTAGCCTCCTCAAGGATGCTGGTGATAATCTGAGAGACTGTTCCCTTTTTGTATCCCCAGTCACGTAGGGCGTAGATGCCACGGCCAATAAGAACAAAACGGGGATCTTTGATTAGCTCGTTATGAATAGCTTGTAGAGTGACGTCTTTTTTACGGAACTTGGAAGAAGAAATGGCACTAGCGATATCATTAAAGTGCATAGGCTCTTTTTTATTTTGTAAAATGACATAGATTTTATCACGGATATTTTTTGGATTGACAGTCGGCCATTTTGTGAGACCCCACTGGTCGTCTAGGGATGATAATTGTTTGGAGATTGATGCAATAGCGCGAATATAGTTAGGGTGTTCATAGTTTAGCTGATTGTCAAGCTCTTCCAAAGAGAGAGGGGCTTTCTTATTTTTAATAAGGGCGACAATCTCGTCAATTTGTTTTTTGATAGTCTTTTCGTCGCCGTAATCGGAAATACCAATGGCACCATAATATTTTTCAGTTTCCTCAATTAGGGTGAGGCTGGCAGAAATTTCGCCGAGAAAGATGAGGTAAGATTTTTCAAGATTAGTTGCTTCATGGCCATAGATTTTGTTAGTTAAGACGGAAATTTTAGCAATTCTTCCTTCTTCGGTGAGGTTCCTGATAAGAATTTTTTCGGCTGCAGCAAGTTCAGGAATTTTACCATCTTCGGCGGCGATACGAAGTCGAACGATGATGGCTTTTTCAAGTTGTCTAACACGTTCCCTGGTGATAGAGAGATAATCGCCAATTTGTTCAAGGGTCTCACGGTCGCCACTTAAACCAAAGCGGCGAGAGATAATTTCTTTTTCACGATCTTGTTCAATGATGCTCAAACTGCCCTGAACGGCTGCTTTGATCACATCTTCGTATTGACCCATCTTTAGATCTTCTTCCCTTCTCCACCACTGACTAATACTGAAATTTATAGTATAATAACATTAAAATATAATTTGTCAAGTAATAAAATATTAATAATACTGACTTTGAGGTATGCGGTCTTAACTTACTTTCTTTTAGGTTTTTATGTTTTCTATTGTACCATAAATTTTACACATATCCTAATTAGTTTTATATAAATATAAGAATAAGCATTTTTATGGTGTGGTATTTTTTATTTAATGTAGATATGAGAGGTGGTAAAAATAAGTCTATGAGGATGTTGTAGATAAGATGTTTGGAGGAGATACAAAAATATACCCTATACTGGGTATATTTTATAGTTTTTGACTAGCTATTTTTTGGTCGCAGCCTTTGTCGTGGCTTTTTTAGTGGTAGATTTCGTAGTCTTCGTAGTTTTTGTAGTTTTTGTAGTTTTTGCTGCCATTTTCTTGCGAGTTTTGGCGGCTTTAGTGGCTGGAGTGGCCTTACTCTGGAGTAATTCAGTAGCCTGCTCTAAGGTTATAGTTTTTGGATCAAGATCAGCTGGTATTTTGAGATTATTAGGGCGTGGACGTCCTTTACCAGAAGCTGGTTTAATGGCGGGGCCTTTAATGTATGGGCCAAATGGGCCATGAATAATTTTAATTTCGCCCCAGTCGGCAATAATTGAAGATTTTTTCTTCTGATAAAGTTGATTAGCAAGTTCAAAACTAATTGTATAAGGACTCTCTTCTTTGTTTGCACGATTTAATTGAATATTGTAGTTTCCAGCTTTTAAATATGGGCCAAAGGGACCATTGGCGGCAATAAGTTCGGTGCCGTCATCAGCCTTACCAATGAGTCTTGGTAGTTGAGGGAGCTCAAGCTGTTTTAGAGCTAATTCCAAGGTGATGGTTTTGACGGTTTTTCCAGCTGGTAACGGAGCAAAAATTGGCTTTTCACCAGCTTCTTTTTCGTTTTCTCCAAGTTGGATGAAGCCACCATTACGGCCAATTTTGGCGTAGACTTTCTTATTGGTCTTGGGGTCAACACCAAGTTCGGTGGCGGAGTTGTAACGATTTGCCATGGCGGAGGCTCCTACGGTTTCGGCAAATGGGGTATAGAAGTCTCGAAGCATCTTGAGGCGGGTTAATTTATGTTCGGCAATCTTATCAAGTTGCTCTTCAATGCCGGCAGTAAAATCATAGTCGACAATATTTTCAAAGTTTTCGCAAAGAAAGTCGGAGACTAATTCGCCAACTGGGGTTGGCAGGAGCTTACCTTTATTAGCGCCGGTCTTTTCCTTAAGAGTGGATTCGGTAATAGAATTTGGAGCGGCGTCATGACCAGTGACACTAACTTTGCCATGTAGAACTATTTCCTGGATCTCTCGCTCAGTGCCTTCTGATTCGCCTTTAACTACATAATTACGCACCTGGATAGCATTAATGATGGACGCGTAAGTACTTGGACGACCAATACCTAGTTCCTCAAGTTTCTTAACGAGAGAGCCCTCAGTATATCTTGCTGGTGGTTTTGAATAGGTTTGTTTAGCAATAAGATTATGAGTATTGAGATAATCTCCGACATTTAGCTGTGGTAAGAGAGTATCCTTATTTTTGCCGTAAACTTTGAGAAAACCATCGAAGATAACTACTTCACCTTTGGCATTAAACTTAAGGTCTGGATTTTGTGTCGGCATAATGTCAATGCTGGTTTTTGCGACTACGGCATTTTTCATTTGAGTAGCTAAGGTGCGGGTGCGGATGAGCTGATAAAGCTTTTTTTCATAATCATTTTTACCAGCAACTTCCTGCGCGATATTGGTGGGGCGAATAGCTTCGTGGGCTTCTTGAGCACTAGCGTCTTTAGTGTGGAAATGACGAGTCTGAAGATAATTCTCGCCAAAAGTTTGTTTAATGTAACTGGAGATGGCTGAAATGGCGTCTTTCGAGAGATTAAGAGAGTCAGTACGGTGATAGGTGATGAGACCAGCCTGATAGAGTCCCTGAGCGGCGGACATAGTGGTTTTAGCGCTGTAGCCGAGGCGGCTATTGGACTCAATTTGCAGGGCAGCAGTAGTGAATGGGACTGGGTTTGCTTTAGTCCCCTCGGTCTGTTCAACATTTTGTACGATAAAATCAGAGGAGGCTAGTTGAGAAAAAAGATTTTTAACCTCATCTGGAGTTTGAAGAGTGGATTTTTCTAGGTTAGCATCAAAAATTTCGGATGAATTCGGATCGGAAACGTTGGCGGCTTGATTGGAAAATTTACCAGTAACTTTAAAAGTTGATTTGGCGGAAAATTTTTCAATTTCACGTTCTTTTTCGACGATCAGACGGAGCGCTGGCGATTGAACGCGGCCAGCGGATTTGGCGCCAGGGACTTTTTTGCGAACAATATCAGAAAGATCATAGCCTACAAGCATATCAAGAGTTTGGCGGGCTTGTTGACTGGAAACCATATCCATATCGACGGTACGAGGGTTGGCGATGGCAGACTGCAGGGCAGTTTTGGTGATTTCATGAAAAGTAATGCGATGGGTAGATTTGGGGAGTTTAAGCACTTCAAGTAAGTGCCAAGAAATTGATTCCCCTTCGCGGTCTTCATCGGTGGCGAGCCAGATGGCTTCGGCTTTTTTAGCTTCTTTTTTGAGCTCAGAGATGATATTTTTGTGATCTGGGTCAATTTCATAAGTAACTGCAAAATTATCGTGAACATCAACTTTGGTGTCTTTTCTGATATGACCAACGGAGGCTAAGACTTTAAAGTCTGCGCCGAGGTATTTTTCAATAGTTTTGGCCTTGGCAGGGCTCTCCACGATAACTAAGTTCTTTGACATATTTATATATTAGCACGGTTGTCAAGAGTTAGTTGGTATGGAGGTAAAAAATAATTTGAAATGTTACTAAAAATAAGAAGAAAAGACTTGGCAGGTGAAAAAACTTATGTTACAGTATAGGTAGAGTGAAGGTTTTCTGGCAGCTAAATACAGAAAGGATATTTTGCTGTGGGAATAAAAAAACAAAAACCTACAAATAAAGGCATAAAGATTGTTAGTGGTATGTTGGCTGCAAGTTTATTTGCAATGCCAGTACTACTACTTAATGGTGCACCAACCTCGGCGGCTTCACAGTCTGCCACAACAACGGTTAATGTAACCATTGATCCGGTGATTTCGATTACGGCTTCACCAAATATTGAAATGGATATTACTCCAACCACCTCTGGCCAGTTTAGAACTGCGAATGGCAACGTGGTGATTTCAACTAATAACGTAAAGGGTTATACGACCTATATTACTTCAAGTACAACTGAAACCAGCCTAAAGCAGCCAGCTGCGGCCGGTGTTTCAGCTGTTATTCCTACAGTTTCCACAAGTGGAACCACTATTTCTGGCAATGGATGGGGCTGGTCAAATAACGCAACCCAGTTTAATCCAGTAAAAGCTACCGGTACAACTGACAACAGTGCAGTCTTTAGTCGCACAACAGCTGCTACTCCAACAGGTGATAATAAGACCCTAACAATTGGTGCTAGTGCAACAACAAGTGTACCATCGGGTACTTATTCAAATACCTTACTACTTACTGCCGTAACAAATAACTAATAATATTAATATTGCGAGGAAAAATATTGTTAGTTTTGGCTGTTGAATAGTCTTATAAAAAGGACCCGTAGAGGGTCCTTTTTGCTTAACGAAAATATATTGTAATTCCCCGCTGGTCTAGTGAGGTTTTTAAAAAACAATCAAAAAGCCCCAAGTAAGGGTGGGCATCACTTGGGGCTATTTGACCCTACAACGCATCTCTTTGATACCGGGAGATTCCCCGGAGCGTGACCCACCTCACAAACTTTGGGGCCCGCCGGTTATAGGGGTTGCTATGTTCTTAAAGAATGAGCTTTCATAGTGGAGGTAATACTAATTGACTTACAACCGATAAAAGAAAAATTGTAAGTTGAAAGTCTTTTAAGAACACGCAACTTCTGTTATATTGGTAACAGAAATTATGATTTATTTAGGTGCGGTGTAGAGATCGTGCCTTTTTTGTGCTTCGACCTCTAACTTGTTGAAGTATACCATACAAAAATATATATGTCAATACTTAAAACTAAAGATATTAAATAATCAAGTAAAAAATGGAGGGTATTTGTATGGAAATCAATAGAATTACACCTAATGATACGCAGTTTACAGCACGACTTTCAGCTATTGCGCTTAAGCCTAAAAAGTTGTATTACTATGGAGTAATGCCGAGTATGGATGAAAGGTTTAGTGAGACCGAGGCGAGATACGCATTTGAGGGGAGAGGGCGACCGAGGACCGTGGCAGTGGTGGGCGCAAGAAAATGTACTGATTATGGGCGAGAACAGGGCTATAAAATTGCTTACGAGCTTGCTCGTCAGGGCGTAGTGGTGGTTTCAGGTTTGGCTTTTGGTATAGATTCGGTAGCACATCGGGCTGCTCTTGATGCGGGTGGAATGACCGTGGCGGTATTGGGTACGCCGATTGATCAAATATATCCAGCCTGCCACAAAGGGCTGGCAGAAGAAATAGTGCAAAAGAAGGGTGCGATTATTTCAGAATATCCAGAGTGGCAGGAAGTGTTAAAAGATGAGAAATTGGCAAAAGTTTTACAATCACAATCGGGGCGGAAGGCGGCTTTCTTGCAGAGAAATCGGTTGATCTCTGGTTTATCGGATATTGTGATTGTCGTGGAGGCAGATCTAAGATCAGGGTCTCTTAATACGGCACATCATGCGTTTGAACAAAGTAATTTAGTATATGCGGTGCCAGGAGACGTGACAAGAGAGGGGTCGAGGGGATGTAATAAACTTTTGGGGAGAGGAGCAGTGGCTTTTACGGAGACAGAGGAAATACTACTGGACCTGGGGTTCAAAGTTAAGAAAGCTGTAACGCAAAGAAAGGGGATTTTAAAGGGAGACTCGGAGGCGGAAACGCAGATTTTAGAAAGAATACAGGAAGGAAGATCGGATGGGGAGGAGATATTGGAGGCACTACAAAAGAATGGGGTAATGATGACAGTTTCTGATTTTACAATGGCAATTTTTGATCTGCAAATAAAGGGACGGATTAAGGCGCTCGGTGGTAATCGATGGATGTTGATTGATTAGGAGAAAAAGAAAATGGAGAATAATAATTTACCTAAAAGTATTTCTAATGCGGATACGGTGAATATTTTGGCGCGAATTGATAAATTACGTAAAATTCATGCATTAAATGTGGCGAATCGGTTTAATTTAAGTTTGACCGAAGTGAAGATTATGGGATTTATCAGATGTAACGAACTTCGGCATGGATTAAGTGATATTTTAGAATGTCATAATATGGGTGAAACTTCGGTCACACGTTCGATTTCAAGGTTAGAGGAACGATCATATATACGTCGGCGTAGTCAGCAGTTTAATCAGAAATGTGTGGATTTAACGGTGGCGGGAGAAGGTAATTTTATAGCGAGCTATATCATGCTAGAGCAGAGGAAGTATCTAGACGAGATATTTAACGGTTTTACACATGATGAAAGGGTGATGATGGGGAGAATGCTTTGGAAAATTGATCGAAATGTCAGACATGTCTTGATGGAAAATAAAATTAAGCAGGAGTATGGCAAAATGGGATAAAAAGAATGACGGAGGTCTATGACAAGCTTGAGATGCGATGCGCGGTTTCAGCTAGGATGTTTGGTAGTAATTCCCTTTCGGTTTGAGTGAAATGACCAAGGACAAAATTAGTGTCACCGATTTTTTGACGTAATTCTGGGTTGCCAGTACCAATGCGGAGCCGTGGATAGTCGGTAGTGTGAAGATAATTGGTTAAAGATTTGAGGCCATTATTGCCACCATCACTACCTTTTTCCCGAAAGCGTAATTGACCAAACTCAAGGTTAAAATCATCACAGATGGCTAAAATATTGGTCGGATCAATCTTAAAAAAATTAGCACACTCCTTGGCAGCAAGGCCGACTTCATTATAAAAGGTTTGTGGCTTAAGAAATATAATGTCATTATGCTTTGCCCAGATTGAATGGAACTTTTGACTAGTCTGCCAAGATAGTCCGTGTAGTTTAAAAAAATAATCTAAAGCAAGGAAGCCGATATTATGCCTTGTAAAATCATATTCGCGGCCGGTGTTACCAAGGCCAATAATAAGTTTCATATGACAAATTATATCCTAAAATGGAAAAAGCCACCATAAAGGTGGCTTCAAAAGGAGAACTTCATTCATTTAAAAAATGTGAAGAAGTTGATTAGGGAATTTAGTCTTTCGCGTTGCTGCTATTTAGAATAACTATGACTGTCTAGCAACGATTGCCTGAACAAATTCACTACGAACTACTTCAATGTCTTTAAGCTCGATTTGAGCAACCATTGGCAGTCCTAAGCATAATTGTTTGGCGTAAGAAAGACCATTGTTCTGCTTGGAGAGACCATGTTGATGGACCTGTTTGATGTCACCAGAGATGACCACCTTGGAATCCTTAGCGATACGCTTTAATAACATGTCAGCTTGGTCAGGTGTTTGGTCTTGGAATTCGTCGTAGATGACAAACATATTGGCAAAATCAAGACCGCGTGCAGCTTCAACAGGTATATTCTTAAAATGCTTGTTGTATAACTTATCGCTTTCGGTGCGGATTGTGTTCTGTGAATCTTTAAGATTGCGTTGTTTGTCACAGCTATTTGGGGTGTTTTCTAAGGTCTTACTAATCTTGCCATTGGTTAATTTAACGTAATTTTGAATGGCATTTTTTATTGGTTCCACATTGGGTCCAATTTTGTCGTCAAGATCACCAGGCAAGAAGCCAAGTGTACGTTGAACGTCGATGCTGCAAGGTACAATTGTAGCCTGTAAGAATTTTCCCAGATCACACGCTTTAATGGCACCAAGTACCGAAAGGAAAGTTTTGCCAGTTCCAGCCGAACCGGTCACAAAAACTACAGAAATATCTGGATTAGAGATGGCTTCGGCATACATAGCTTGACCTTCATTTTTAAGTCTAATTCCAAAATTCTTGTAGTGAGTGAGGTGCACGATTTTGTTTGCCTTTTGGTCAAAGCGACCGATATGAGCATATTGGTCACGCGCGGGGCTAATGCCAAGATCATACAACTCAAAGTTAGGAGTCATACTGATGAATTCATTGGCGATGAGTTCTGGTTCGTCTGGGAAATATTCCTGCCAAGCTTGATGATCAATACCATCTTTTGAAGCGAGAAAATCATTGTAAAAATCAGGCGGAACGATGATATCTCTTCTGCCAGTATAGAGACGCTTTGTAAACTCGAACAGTTTAGTTTCTATGCCATTCGCACGGGCCAAAATAGTGACAAGATTATTGCAAGTCAATATTTCAACTGTCGGTTTTTGCTGAATCGTATCATACTGATCCTCGGTCCATCCATCGACAGGTGCTTCCTGAAAACTGATTAATGATTCTGTGATCTGTTTTGCTGCCGAAATTAGCTGCGCGGTGCGAATTTCTTGGTGCTCGGTTTGAATCTGAGGATATTTATTCTTCTGACGAAGATACCCTGATCCAAAAGCTAGGCCAAGGAGATCTAATTCGGTATCCGGCACATTAGCAAAAACTGAAAACAGCGTGTCAGTCTGGCGGAAATAGATGGCTGAAACCAATTCTCCGTTTGACTTTTGATCAGTTTGATAATCGGTCTCAACTAATAACTGACGTATCCTAAATAGTAAATCCTTAGATGTAAAACTATCAAGTCCCTCTTGTCGTTTTTGTTCCTCGAGCTCCAAAATAACAGAAGCCGGAATAACGAAATGTTTGCCTTTAATCTGCAGATTATTGTCTGCGACCTGCCAACCCTGACTTGTCGGAATGATTTCTGGACAAGTTAGCAGAATACTTTTATCAATTAGATAGACTGGATATTCCTTATCTAAATAATTAATAAGATCACATTCGTATATATTACGAATAAACATAGCATTGCTGTGAGTTGACAGCTTGGTCTCCATCTTTTTCATGGGATCCCTCCTTTTTTGTAAAAGAACTTAACTTGGTAATTTTCGATATTTGTTTTATCAAACAGCGGAAAATTACCGATTACTGAAATAGGTACGATACCTACTTGGGGATATTATTGCATAAGAATCAATGAATGCAAGCATTAGAGGAACGGGAAAAATTGCATTAAAAATAAGAAGAGCGTCTTTTAATAGATGGAGGAGGAGAAAAATTAGTCCTGTTTTTGATCGCGATAAGCTTTACGTGGGCCACTGGCGCGATCGTTGTGGAAGGAAAAAATAATTGGCGTACCAACAAAAGGATAGACTTCACGGATTTTACGCTCTAAATAGCGTTTATAGGACCAGTGAAGCAGTTCCATCTCTCGACCGTGAATAACAAACCATGGTGGGCAGGTGTCAGTTTGAGTAATATATTTAAGCTTTGGATGCGTATTCTTAAGACCGGCTGGGGGATGAGAGGCGGTAGCTTCACGGAGAATTTTATTTAGATCAGAGGTTTTAACTTCGGTGTGTCTTGCGATGTCGATTTCGGTAACTAATTCAAATAATTTAGTGACATTTTTGCCGGTTTCAGAGCTGGTGATAAGAACAGGAGCAAAGGATAAGAAATTATAATCGCGTTCGAGTTGATTTAGAATGTGGTCAATCTCAGTGTATTCGACGGTTCTTGTCTTATCTTCAAAATTGGAGGTGACAGGGGTGGAATTATCGAGAAGATCGGCCTTAGTTAAGACCATAATAATTCCCTTACCAGCTTCAATAATTTGTCCAGCAAGAGATTGATCGAGTTTAGAATGTGGCTCTTTTGCATCGATTAGTATGGCACAGATGTCGGCCTCTTCGATGGCTGCAAGTGTGCGAATGGCAGAGAATTTTTCGATACCGACTTCTCGTTTGCCAGGTTTCCTAAGTCCAGCGGTGTCAAGAATTTCAATAGTTTGGCCTTTGAACTTGATGCGAATACGATTGATGTCACGAGTGGTTCCCTGTTTGGAGCTGACGATGGCTTGTTGTTTTTGGCCAAGGCGGTTAAAGAGGCTGGATTTTCCAACATTTGGGCGGCCAATGAGGGCTAATTTGATTAAGGGATTGCCATTTTCATCGAGATTGATTTTGGATTCTTCGGCGGCTTCAGCCTTAGGCGCGATCTTGAGTTCTTCAAAGATATGATATTTAAGGGCAGAGATACCAAAACCGGTGGTGGCGGAGGTCTTAAAGATCTCAGTCTCCTTAATGCCAAATTTAAGATATTCAAAAGGTTCGAGGGATTCTTTGAGGTCTGACTTATTAAGAATAAGAAAAACTGGCTTTTTAGACTTTAGTGCAGAACGAGAGATTTCAAGATCACGAAAATCAGGGTATTTCGTGGAGTCGACAGTAACAAGAATGAGATCAGCGACCTCAATGGCGTCTTCGATCTGATCTTGGATGGAGGTCTCGAAGTCATCTTCTGGGTTTTTAAGACCAGCGGTGTCAATAAGAGTGAAAGCATTGTCGATTGTTGCGACGACATTATCGCGAGTAGTGCCAGCTTCACGGGCAACAATGGCGATATTTTTATGAGCCAGACGATTTAATAAGCTGGATTTACCAGCGTTAGTTTGGCCAATTAGTGCAACAATAGGAAGCTTCTTCATGTAGATATTTTAACATAGTTTACTATACTTGTAAAATACAAAAAATATGGTGTAGCTAGAAAAAGAGCCCGAAGGCTCTAGGAAATTTGCTGATTTGGTGATTCCGGCGGGAGTCGAACCCGCGATTTTCTGGATGAGAACCAGACGTCCTAGACCACTAGACGACGGAACCAGTACATTAAAATTAACATTTTATGAATAAAAAGGCAAGAGAAAAAGGCCAGAGTCTGCAAGATTGAGGCTTTACGAACTAGTCGCAGTCGAAGGTGTGGTCTTTATAATCTAGATCATCAAGTTCAACGAAGGCGCGCGGTTTGCCGCTCATACCGAGATCAAGGCCATCATTTTGGCGACGAAAATCTTCATCAGACATGTTACCGAGATTATCTTCGTCACCTTCATCTTCGAGATTATCGTCATCGGTAGGATCGTTAATATCATAGGCGGTATGATCAAAATAGTCGGGTTGATTGGCGCCAGAGTCCCAGGAATCTGCATCGGTGTCGACGGTCTCTTCAGGGACCTCAGACATTTTACTATTTGGTTCGCCAATATTAGTGCGATATTGACCAGTCATGCAAAACTCCTGCTTAAGTTGACCTAATTATAACAAATTTAGGATTTAATCGTAAGTAATCTTGCCATAGCTTTCAGGGATAGCAGAAAGCCAAATGCGACCAGGTCTAAGTTTAATTTCTTCACCCTGTTGGTTTTTGAAAACAATCTGGGATTCTCGATTTAATTTATGCCAAGTGCCTTCAAGAACGGTGCCATTTTGAAAGATATAGGCTGACCCAGAGCCAATAGTAGTGATGTCTTCGTGGTAGTGGTCGAGGGAACTGGTGTGCTGTTTAACCCGCATGACAATTACAACGTCAGGGTTTACTTGAGTGGGTGTTCCACAATCAAGAGCGGGGGTTGGTCTGTTCTTAGTATTTTCGCAGGTATAAGAAAGGTGTTTTTCACCATTTTGGAAGCTACGCGCATAGGTATTGGTATTTGAGTTGTAAAGATAGTCAACATTAAAACTAGTTTGCCAATTAAAACGAATATGGATGTTGGAGACTTTTTTGTAAGTAGGATTAGTCGACTGATCCTGTTCGGTTTGTTCAGTTGACTTTTCTACATGTTGTTTTTGAATAAGAGATTCCTCAGGGGTGAGTCTTGAAAAAGATTTAGGATAAGAGCGTTGATCGTTTTCTTTTTGGCGATGAAAATCGGCAAGTAAGGGGCCGGAAGTCAAGAGATTATTGGGGGCATAGTAGCCAGTAAAACCTGACCTTGTCCAAATACCAGTGCTACGCCACATATAGGTGTAGGATTCGCTGAGGTGTTTGTATCCAGTACTAACGGCCGATAATGCGTCGTCAGCGCCACCGGCATGAATAATAGTGCAATCAAAGGGCGAAACCCAATCAAGATGATAAACCCGAAGCGAACGAATGGGGCCGATGGCGGTCTGATTAATTGGATTTTTAAAAATGGCTGCAAAACGGGTGATGCCAGCTTCGGCAATAGCTTCAAAAACGATACTAGCCTGGTTTAGGCCCGTTTGTGGCCTGGCCCCGTCTATTCCGTTAGGGATCTGAATACAGAAAGTGGGCTGAGAATTAATTTCGTTTGCCGACTGTTCAGCCTGTTTGATACTGAATTTCTGAGGTTGACCGTCATGACCTAAAATTGGATTACCGGCAGTATCATACTGAGTGCCTGAATGAGCAATTGGCTGTCCAGTGAGGTTGTCATAAAACCAGGTAGGTGCACCTTCGACTTCCGTTAGCTGATGTTCTACGGAATTAATGGGGGTGGTTGATTTTTTAGAAAGAAGAAAGATGGTACCGATAATAATCGAACTTAGGATAAAGATAGCAATGAGTCCTAAAATAAACTTTAATGGCAGAGGCTTTTTGGGTACACTGCCAACTTCTAGCTCTTCAATCTTCTCAAATTCAGGATTTGAGGATTGATGTTTTTTTGAATTATTTTGTTGGGGAGAATGATGTAATGTTCCCACTTAGGGCTCCTTTAGTTATTTGAAAGAGCGGTGCGGACCTTATTTAGCCTTGCGAGTGTGCGGTTTTTGCCTAAGACATGAAGGGTGAGGTGAAGAGCAGGGCTAAAGGCTGCAAAGCTAACTGCAATACGGATAAGACTGAAGAATTCAGCAGGTTTTTTCTCAGTTTTTACAAGTAGGCTATTGAGGAGGTTTTGAAGATTATCCTCTGTCCAGTCGGCTTCATCGACGTCGTTCAGAACTTCGATGGTCTCTGTTAGTAAGCTAACTAACTCCTGCTCAGAGTACTTTTTGAGGAATTTGCTGCTAGTGATCATAGGGAGATCGATGGCTGGATCTTCAAAGAAATAAGTTGTCATCGTGCGAAGATCGGAAAGAGTTTTTAAGCGGTCATAAATAATAGCAAGAACCGACTTCTTATATTCAATAGTTTCTTGTTTGGCGGAAGCTGGCCAGAAGTCAATTGGCTGGAACAGGTCATAACGGGAGAAATCTTCTGAGCCTATGGTTTCACAAGTGCGAGCAAAGAGCGCATCGATTCCCTGTTCGGTGGCAATTTTACGAATCCACTGACCATTCATCCAGAGAATCTTTACTTCATCAAAACGGGCACCCGAGTTCTGGATGCGATCGACTGAGAATTTTTCAATAAGCTCTTCTAGTGAGTAAATTTCTTGTTCAGTGCCATCATTCCAACCGAGGCAAGCAAGGTAATTTAACATAGCTTCTGGTAAAATACCGTCGTCGCGATATTCGGTAACGGACTTAGCGCCATCGCGTTTACCAAGTTTTTTGTTGCCAGTTGGGGCAAGAATATGTGGCAGAGAGACGAAGAGGTGTCTTGGAAAATCAAGCGCGTCATAGAGGGCTAGATAGTTTGGTGTGCTGGAAAGATATTCCACACCACGGGTAATATGACTACATTCCATTAAGGTATCATCGATGATGTGGGCAAAGTTGTAGGTTGGCAAGCCATCTTTTTTAATTAAAATGATGTCGTCGCAGACTTCTGGTCCAGTATGGATATCGCCCATAACCTCGTCGTGCCAACTATATTCTTTAGGGATAGTTTTAAAACGAATAGGCAATCCTTCTTTCCATTCTGGGGGATTTACTGGACGGTGGTTACGATAGAGATATGGAACCTTTTTTGCTTCATCTTCCTTACGATAGACATCGATCTGCTCACTTGTGGTGTCATCGGCATAGGCTCGACCATCAGCAAGGAGTTGTTTGGCCCATTTAAGATATATATCCTTTCTAGCAGATTGTATGTAGGGGGCAAAGGGGCCATTTTTGATGGGTCCTTCATCCCATTCTAGATGAAGCCAACGCAATGTATCAAGAATTAATTCAGTGGCACCCTCGACAAAACGAGCCTGATCAGTATCTTCAATACGAAGAATAAACTGTCCACCGGCTTGTTTAGCGATTAGAAATGGATAAATGGCGCTCCTAATATTGCCGATATGGATGTAGCCAGTAGGGCTCGGAGCAAAACGGGTGCGAATTTTTTTCATAATAATTCTAGTATAGCACTTTTAGCTACTAGAGAGAAGTTACTAAAGAGAGGTAACGATGTTTTTGATCTGTTTTTTGGTAAGTTCACCATGGAAATTGGTGATTTTGTAGACAATACCAGCGTTGACCCAGGCAGCATTGGAGCCACTGATATAAATTGTGATTCCCTGTTCCTTGATGGTGGTGAAGTCTTCACCCCATTTTGGTTTGACAAAACGGTTTAATAGGGCGGTGCTATCCCAAGGAAGTTTTTCTTCAGTAAGGGTGAATTTGGCTTGGTTAGGGCCTAGAAAATCCATAGCAACGCTATTGTCTTGCGCAGTGTAGACACCGGAGAGACGGTAATCGCGAGGGACATAGCTAGGATAGGTAGCTTGGATACCAGTTTGCATGGCGGCAACTTTGATTGAAATATCTGGCATATTAGATTGCACAACAAAGAAGAGTGCGGCAACGACGGCTGAGGAACAAAGGAAGGCGAAAAACACGCGAGCACCCTTGTTGTGCTTAGCTAAGGTTTTAGAGGAAGAAGCAGTTTTTGTCTTAATAGGGGCGACTGGCTTGACGGTGGCGTGTGTGGTTTTTGCAGCTTGTTTTTCTAGATGATCTAGTCTTTGCATGCGACTGAAGGCGGATTCTACTGAAGTGGCAGTCATGTTAGTGGCAGGAATACTGATTGGGGCGACGGCAGGGCGAGAAGAAAAACTAGCCTTTTTGGTCGATTTGATAGCAGCCTTTTCATGTTTAGCGAGAGCCTTGGCGCGTGCATTAAGGAGTTGGCGTCTCTTGAAAGAATCAGTGAAAATTGGGGTTGGTTGAGTAGTTTGATTGAGAATAGATTGCTCTTGTTCGGATACGAGGGAAAAAGCGCGATCCATTCTGGCCTGATGATCAAAAATAGGGGTGGAGTCTTTTTCTTCCAGTTTGACTTGTCGGGTATTTTTCTCTACCGTAGGAGTATTGTCGAGAACCATAATTTTCTTTGGTTGTGGAGTATCGATAGGGCGAGACATTGATGGTTGAGAAACGGAGATTGAAACAGGCTTTTTAACTGGAGCTTCTTTAGCAATTTTATGCTTGAATGTAATATTAACAGAATTACTATCTGTAGCTTTTTGAACCATTCTTTGATTAGAGATAGGTTGAGGCTGGTTGGAGGTGGGTTGAGGCTGGTTGGTAGCAAATTGAGAAAGAGAGCTAACGCGCGGAGTGTTGCTTTTCAGTTGACTCTGAGAGGTAGTTAAGTAAGAGGCTGGACGGCGAACATAGCGACGATTCAAAGTGGCAGATGCTTGAAGATTATGGTGAGTTTGCCTACTTGAAATGTCTTGGGTATATAACTGTCTTTGCATGTTTATCTTGTCTTCCTCACTCTTTTATTACGCTTGTCTTTATTATAAACTATACCGGTTTGGAAAATCAATACTAATTGCTATCATGCTATAATAAACTCAATATGGATATTGAAAAACGTAAACGTAATAAGCTTATTAGAGTCATTTTTGTAGATATTATTATGTCACTGGCTGTGGTGGGGTTGGTCTTTGTCCTAGTGGCTGTAGTTGAAGGATGGAGATTGGGGGCCAATCTTAAATTAGAGCAGAATGGCATGGCGCAGATTGAGTCGTTACCAACTGGAGCAAAAGTGGTAATTGACGGAAAGCAGGATTTTAATGAGACAAATATTTCGAAGCTGCTTTCGGCTGGTGAGCATGAAATTACATTATGGAAGGAAGGTTTTGATTCTTGGACTAAGAAGATTAGTATTACGTCAGGACTTTTAACACGTTTAAAACACCCACGTCTATTTAAGAAGGAACGCACCACAGAAGAAGTGGCTAGTTATCAAGATTTACGTTTCGTTTATGCGGCACCAGATCATCGAAGCCTATTGGTGGCGAAGAATAATACAACAAAATGGCAGTACATTACAGCACTGGGTGCGGATAAAGTTACAATAGAGGAGATTGACGTGAAGGGGATTTTTGTCGGTACAAGCGACGGTAAGTTCCCTGGTGAAATTTTACAGGTAACATGGAATGATACTGGCGAGAAGGTCCTGATGCAGGTTAAAAATGGTGAAACGGTTGAATGGGGCGTGCTTAGTTTAAAGAAGGTTAGCGAAAGTGTGAATCTTTCTCAGGCAATTCTAAAATATACCGAAAAAGGAGCCGACAAGAAGCCTGAGACGACGACCGAGACTAGAGTGCCGGAGGGTAAGCGAATCTTAACGCAGGCGGTAATTAGTGATGCGACGGCTAGTAGGTTTATTGCATTAATTGATGGTAATTTGAGAGAGATTGACACCTCAATGAAGACATTATCAGAGAGTTATTTGAAGAATATTGCTAAATTTAGAGCTTCTGGCTCACAGCTAATTTATTTAACTAATGCAGAGAAAGATAAACGTCAGGTCGGGATTTATCGTTTAGGCGATAAGGGTGGTATTGATATTGAGGTGATTGTACGATCAAAAAAAGATGCGTCTATTGGTTTAGCGATTTCTGAATTTGACAGTAAAAAATATCTCTGTGTTACTGTGGATGATCGATTGGCAGTTTATAGAGCAAACGAATATCCGACTTATGGAAATAATGATAATAGCTTTGAAAAGATTAGTGAAGAGAAGCTGGGATTTGTGCCAAGCGAATTGATAAAATCGGGCAATGGCGAATTCTTTATTGCGAAAAGTGATAAGAAATTTATGATCTATAATCTTGACCTAGAAGAGTTGAGTTATGTAGAACATCAAAATAATAATATTGCATGGCTAGATTATTATCTGATGTTTGATGTGGTGGATGGAAAGATGGAAGTCTTTGATTTTGACGGAGCTAATCGTCGCACTATTTTGAATCAAGACGTTGTCGCCGGGTTCGATGCGGTGATTAACTCAAATAATCGTTATATGTATTATGTGACAAAAACGGTTGATGGATATAGCTTAAAGCGAGACAAACTAATTTAGAATTAAATATAAAAATAGTCCTCGAGGGGACTATTTTTTATAACTAGAAAGTGTCAATTTGTTTAATATATTTAGTTTGATTGTCCGGTTAACCAACGCCAGACTCGATCGAAGAAAGAGCGCTCGTTGGCTGGCAGAACGGAGCTAGTGTTTTCTGTGGTCTCAGGTTTAGTTTCAGCAACAGTTGGAGCTTGGGTTTTATCGTAAGTTGGATTGATCTGCTCGGCAGTAACTAGTAGACGATAGCGATCGGTACCGAGCGGAGTACAGGTGATAAGGGTGAGTAATGGCTTATCTGTCGGGTAAATAAGTGCGGCAACATTGGTTGGTTCAACGGTTTCGCGCTTAAAAACCTTGTAGGTATAGCGAACTGAGTTGTAGTTGATGTAGATTAGGTCGCCATCAACAAGTCGTTCAAGGCCAGAAAAAATGAATTTATATTGGTTATTGCTATAAATATCACCTGCAGAGTGGCCTGAAATAACGAGGTTGCCGATTTGTCCTGGCATAGCATCGGCGCCGGGGATTTTGAACTGAGCAACACCACGATTCATTGCGTCGTTAATAGTGGCCGTGTCGGTGGCAAGATTATAAAGAACCGGAACGTCGACATTGAGTTTTGGAATAAGCAGACGAGGGTCGGCAGTTGGGGCTTCGGAAACGGTAGGATCGATGGCGGTAATGCCAGTATCTTTAGTGTTCCCTGGTGCAATATAGGCCATGATTGGTGCAAAGATCAAACGGTTATACTGTAAGAATAAGATGAAGAGGACGGAAAAGATCCCGGCAAAAAGTGGGACGAGCTGCTTATGTCGTTTTGTCAACTTAAAGCTGGAGTTGGCCTTTTGGCGAATTTTTTCGCGCAAACTAGTCTCAACTTGTTTGGACTCTAAGTTATCTCCGGTGATATTGTCTTGAGAAAGTTGATTTTGCTCGGCGGCTGCTGCGCTAGAGAATTTAGTCTTTTCGGTTTCGATATATTTTTGAGCAGCCTTGGCATAATATTCGCTGTAGTATTTTTGATAATAATTTTGCCAATCAGAATGATATTTTTGCCAGTTATTAGTCTGGTTATTGAGGTTAATAGGAGTCTGTTTGAGTGAGCTGCGATTTTCGGTATTGTATTTTTGAATCAGATTGCTGCGAAGAGTTTGCTCGCCAAGAATGCGATGCTCTACTTTGTGTTGATTGTTATGAAGAAAAGAGAGGGCGGCAAAAGAACGACTGGTTTGCTGTAATTTATTTAGTGGTGAACTTTGGGCTGGAGAATTTTGAGAAGCAGAAACAGGGCTGTTGTTAGAATAAGCAGCCAGAACTTTATTGCGAGCGAGTTCAGTCACGGTCTGTCGTTGTCGATCGCTAGAAGATAGCCCACCATCTTTTGGATTCATATATTAATTATAACATTGAAAAGCTATGTCTAGAAAAACTATTATAAAGAAAGTGGGGTTTTATGGTAAAATAAGACAGAGGGCGAATGGCGGAATTGGTAGACGCGCCAGACTCAAAATCTAGTTCCAGCAATGGAGTGTGGGTTCGATTCCCACTTCGCCCACCAAAACGACCTAATGGTCGATTTTTTTATAGGGATTTATTTGTTATAATGGTATTAATTTTTTGGAGGTGGAAGAAATGGAAAAAAGAAAACAGATTAACCGTAGTGTAATTGTGATTTGCGGCGTGCTGCTAGGTGTGATTTTGATTGCTTTTGGCGTTTACCAGAATATGAATTCGGAATATTCGAAACTGAATCTGCCAACAGCTGAAAAAATACAGGCGGAGATAAAAACTAGCTATCAAGAAATAGATAATTTAAGAAAAGAAATGCTGGACGAGTATGAAAAGCATGGAGAATCGGCTGAATATGGACTGAAATCCAGGCAAATACAAGAAAAAGAGGTGCTCCGGGCAGATTTAGAGGAAAGATTATTAAAGATTAATAACCATGAATATGACGGAGTGAAAAATGAGACCATGGGGAGATCTGCGCCATTATTTATCGGAGGGATTTTAGTAATAGTTGTGTCATTAGTAATATCAGGAGTATTATTCTCAATCGAGCAGAAGAAAAAATAATTATGGAAGAAATGAAAAAAGAACAGATTATAATAGGGCTTAGTCAAGAAGAGGTAGAAGTAAGGAAGACGGCCGGACTGACAAATAAGGCAGTGGAGGCACCCTCGAAAACAGTCGGAGAAATTATTGCTTCCAATGTTTTTACGTATTTTAATTTTGTCTTCTTGTTACTTGCGGCATTACTAATTTCTGTACGTTCATTTCGGGATTTAAGTTTTTTGCCCCTCATTTTTATTAATTCCCTGATCGGTATTTTGCAAGAATTAAGAGCTAAACAGATTTTGGATAAATTGACCGTTTTGAGTGCGCCGGAAATTAGCGTGATGCGGGATGGCGAAGAGAAAATGATAAAGACACATAATTTAGTGATGGATGATGTGATGGTGCTGACCGCTGGCTACCAAATACCGGCTGACGCGGTGGTGATTGATGGTGAGGTGGCGGTGAATGAGTCGCTGTTAACTGGAGAATCAGACGATATTGTAAAAAAGACTGGAGATGAATTATTTTCTGGTAGTTTTGTGGTTTATGGTAAATGCTACGTGAAAGTGACGAAGGTGGGGGTTGAATCATATGCGGCAAAATTAACTATGAGGGCGAAGGCGATTCGCGTGGGCGAACAATCGGAGATCTTAAGATCGCTAAATAGCTTTGTGAAGTTGGCAGGTATCGCGATCATTCCAATTGGTATTATTATGTTTGGGCAACAGTACTTTTTGCACAGTGCAACAGCAAAGGTGAGTATCCAGGCGATGGTGGCGGCAATTATGGGTATGATTCCGGAGGGGTTATTCTTGCTTGCTTCGGTAACGCTGGTACTTTCTGCGGTGCGTTTGGCTCAGAAAAAAGTTTTGGTTCATGATATGAAGTGTATTGAAACTTTGGCACGGGTAGATGTTTTATGTGTTGATAAAACTGGCACAATTACAAGTGACCGGATGAATGTTGAGCAGATTCAGCGAATTGTAGGCGAGGATGATGGAGATATTTTGCCTGATCAGTTTGAACAGCTTTTGAAGAAAGTAGTGGCAGAGCAGTCTGGAGACAATGAGACGATGCGAGCTTTGAAACGATATTTTGAAAAATCAGAAGAGTCGGTCGAGGAACATAATGCTTTGTCTGATCTTACTGGTGAGGTGATAAAAGTATTAGGATTCTCTTCAAAGTATAAATATAGTGGTATTTGTTTTAAAAAGAAAACATTAGTAGTGGGGGCGCCTGAGTTTGTACTGGGGGATGATTTTAAGAAATATGCAAAAATCTTTAATCAGTTTACGGAAAAAGGCTATCGTGCCTTGGTATTTGGTGAGTATCAAGGACAGCTGTCTGGAAAAAAAGAGAAAACAGAGATGGCTTTGACGGAAAAAGTTAGACCGCTACTCGTGATTGTGTTATCTAATGAAATCAGAAAAACTGCACCAGCAACTTTTGCATACTTTAAAGAGCAGGGTGTAAAAATCAAGGTGATTTCTGGTGATAATGCAAGAACGGTGTCAGAAGTAGCAAAAATGGCTGGAGTAGAAGGAGCGGAAGACTATATAGATATTTCTACCGTTAAGGATGCTAAAGAATTTAAGGCGGCAGTTTTAAAATATACAGTATTTGGCCGTGTGAAGCCGGAAGAGAAGCTAAAAATGGTGAAAATCCTAAAGACGGCTGGTCGTACAGTGGCAATGACGGGAGATGGCGTGAATGATGTGCTAGCTCTAAAAGAGGCGGATTGCTCTGTGGCAATGGCTTCTGGTTCGCAGGCGGCAGTCCAGGCCTCGCAGCTAGTCTTACTGGAGTCTGATTTTGCAAGAATGCCAGCAATTGTCAAAGAGGGGCGACAAGTAGTAAATAACCTTGAACGATCTGGTTCCCTGTTTCTCGTGAAGAATATTTTTTCATTCATTGCAGCGATTCTATCAATTAGCTTTGGTATGATCTATCCTTTACTTCCGACGCAGGTTTCCCTTGTGACGATGTTTACAATTGGTATCCCAAGTTTCTTCTTGGCGCAGATTCCTAACCAGAATTTAATTAAGGGTAACTTTATTTTGAATGTTCTATCAAAAGCTACGCCAGCAGCAATGACGAATGTTGTGTTGATCTGGGCATTAGTATTTGTGACGCGGGCACTACGTATCGGACAAGTGGAGCTTGGGATGCTCTGTGTCTTAGTGTGGGAAGTTGTAGGTTTGGTTTACTTATACAGAATTTGTCGTCCATTTGATAATATCTGGAAGAAGTTAATCGTAGGGGGCTGTGGGTTTGGTATGATCTTCTGTATGATTTTCTTGCAAGACTTATTTGGTGTGACATTTAACATTTCTTATCTTGGCTGGATTGTTTTCGCAATTACGGCTTGCTTAGTCTTACCAGCCATGGTTTTCTTTGAAAAGTTATTAGCTGTGATTTATTTCAAATTCTTCATAGGGTTTGTGCAAGAAAAAATTATCGAGAAGAAAATCTTTAGAAAATATTAATTAAAAAGAGCTCTACTTTAGGTAGAGCTCTAATAGTTTATTGATTTGCGTGGATTGAAGAACGGAGTCTTTGGCTTTAATAACATTTTTACTCATTTCTTCAATTAACGCGGGATGCGCGAAGAGCTGATCGATAGTATCGGTCATAGCGGCAACTGAGTCGTTTGGAGAACGAAGACCGCCATGCTCTGGAACAACTTCATCCATGGCAGGATCTGCGTAGAGGATGGGCAAACCGCAGGCGACGGCCTCTAGGATGGTCATACCTTGCGTGTCAAAGCCGTATGAATTAATCACTGAAATATGCTGATTTTGCATGAAATTGAAAATTTGTTCGTGTGGGATAATTCCTAAAAATTTAATTTGACTAGACTGAAGGTGCGACTTTGCAAAATTTTTAGCTTCTTGCATTTGATTGCCATCGCCAATAATAGTTAAATCGATTCTATCCTTATGTTTTGAGTTTGCGACAGATTGAAGGAAAGGTAGGATGCGTTTTTCCTTAGAGAGCCGAGAGTTCCAGATAATGCGTAGAGGTTCGTTTGGTTTAAAAAGGCGAATAGAGAAACTTAAATTTTGCAAATAGGAGTCGTCGACACCGTTGGAAATAACGTGAATCGGTTTTTTGACGCCGTAATGTTTAAGATTTTTAGCAAAATGGGCGGATGGAGAAATTACGGCGTCGGCAAGGTTGGCTTGTCGTACCATTAATTGCCACATATTCTGACAAACGGAATTTTTGATTAAGAAGCTATCTTTTTTAGGCAGTCTTTCTGTTTTAGATGACAGTCTGCCAAGGCTAATAGAGTGCATAGTATTAAGTAATTTAGCTACAAGATACTTTGTGGGGGCAGGAAGATTGGTGTTAATGGCGATATCTTCTCGACCATGCATGGTCTGAATGAGTTTTAATTTATATTCTTTAGCGAGTTTAACTCCAGCAATACTGCAGCTGGCCTCATAGTGCACATGAACTAGGTCAAAATAATCAGAGAAAACCGGATACTCTTTTTTTATAGAGTGTAGGATTTTCTTAGGTCTTTTGGCGAGAGGGGCCTGGTTGGGTCGCAAAAGACGGTGAGTTGGAACAATATAGAGGTCTTTTTCGGTATTATTTGTTTGGCCTCCTGGACAAAAGATGGTGACTTGATACCCCAGCTTTTGGAGTGCGGATTTTTGAGCCTTAATCGAAGATGGAATGCCTCCCGGGATATCGAGGTAAATATCCGTAAAGAGGGCGATGCGCATTACCAGCCGCCCCCGCCGCCGCCACCGCCGCCACCGCCGGAGAAGCCGCCTGAGAAACCAGAGCCGGAACCACTTCCTGGTACGGTGACTGAACTATTTAAGCTACTGCTGAGGCTACGTAAACTGGAGCTGGAGAAGCTATAGTAAAGTGGTAAAGCGAGGTCACGTTCGTCAACTAATGTATAGTAATGCTCAAGTGATTTGCGCCAAGATTTTTCCTGACCAAAGATAATGGCGTAGGGTAAGAGTTTTTCGTATAGCTTGACAATTCCCTGATTTGAGGTGTCTGCTCCCTTTGTGCTTTGAAGAAGTTTAATTCGATCCGCTTCTGCCATTTTGATATAGGTTTCAAGTCCAGCAAGATAATTGGCCTGTTCCAAACCCTGGTTGGTGTACTTCATATAGCGATAACCAATAGCGGATCCGCAAGTAATAACAAAGAAGAAGGTTGGTACGAAGTAAAAAGCAATATTGAGCAGAATTTCGTTTTCGATAATGGCAACTGAGCCATATTCGCCGAAGGTATTAATGAACCATTCTTGATTAATTATGCTGGTGACGGTGATTGCAATGGCAACCGCGGCAACTGCGACAAGCTTAATGACGAGCGGCCATTTAATATTTTGGAAGAATTTAGTTTCTGGTTCTAGGTCTTTGCGTTCTCTGAGCGAAGATTCAACTTCGGTATCGAATTGTTTATAGAGTGCAGTTAGAGTACTACTGTAGCGGTGAGCCTTTAGTTCGATAACCTGATTTTCTGTGAGCTGCTCGATGCCACCGTTCATGATATTTAACAAAGAGAGCTGTTCTTTTGATAGGCCTTTGAGGTCTTTAATGCGAATTGCCCAAGATTCTTTATTAAAGAGCTTCTTTTTACCATCTTCGTGTTTAATAATTTCAATTTTCTTTTGAATAGCAAGTTCGAGAACCGCTGCGACTTTAGGATTTTGAGCAGGTTTTAGATAGAGATTAGAGGCTTCAGCAATAGTATAACCTTCAAGTGGGGTAAACTGCGGGGCTGTGAAGAGGCTCTTATAGAAACGTCTTTTAGGAGCAATCTTTTTAATGTAACGGCGAACAAGAATGACGATGGTTGCAAGGAGGACAATTAGTGCGCCGCCGAAGGCGAAATAGGCAATATAGCTAACGCGAACAGGAGCTGGGGTGAAAGTATTTTCTGGAAAAGCAATACCAAAGGTTAGCCCCTCGCCTCGAGAGAGATTTTTACTTGTAAAAGTGAACCCGTCGGCGGTTTCAACGGTCTTGTCGCACTCGTCGCGGGAGCCGTAGGCGCCACTAAAACAGATAGTAACATCGTAGAGTTCAGGTAGGAGTTTTTTATCGACATGAACATTGGCGGTAACAGAACCGAAGGATTGTTTCCAGGCGCTGCCATTAGCGTTCCAATAGATTTCCTGGAATTTATGGATAGTGTCCTCTTTATCCTCGGCGGATTTTTCTAATTCAACATCATTGGCAACATTCTCAAAGTCGTATTCAATAGTGTAGGTTTGCTCACCGGTGACGTAGGTATTCTGATTACCGATTTTTAGAACAATGTTACCGTCGGTGAAGGAGACGGTATAGGGTTCTTCGTTCCCATTACGTTTGACCTTGGCTTGAAACTTTGAAGGATTTGAGATGACAATATTTTTGCCACCGTTATTTGTAGCAGGAATAATTCGTTTGATTCCATGGTTTTGGTCATAATCGGGGAATTTAGCGACTAAGGTCTCAACGACGTGCATCTTGGCAAGATTATTATCGTCTCTAGTCACATAATAATCGCCGGTAAAGCTATTAAATGTAAAATTATCGGTAATATCAAAGTCACTACGACGACGCCTGGCGTTAACTGGAGGAGTCAAGAGGACAAGCGAAACTAGGCTGATAATTAATGTGAATTTGAGAATATTTTTAATTTGCCGAATCATGTCCTAAGTATAACAGACTATGAAAGATTTGTCGGTAAACTATTAATTGCTTTCTTAATGATATTGATTGATGACTGTAATTTGAGAGATTCTGTCTCAGTGAGTTCGCTGTCGAGGCGATGGATGATACCCTTTCTTCCCACTACAGCTGGAAAGCCAAAATATGTATCAGAAAAAGCATCGTATGTAGAAACTGGAAGCACCCGACATTCATCATTGAAGATGCAATTAACAATACTTGTGACACAGGCACCAATTCCATAATAGGTAGCACCCTTTCTTTCGATAATTTTATATGCGGCGTGCTTAGTTTCCTCTTCGATAATAGAGAGTTCGGATTGCTTGAGTAATTTATGGACTGGCTGTCCACCGATGTTGGCGGAAGACCAAATTGTGAATTCGGAATCGCCATGCTCCCCAACTTGATAGGCATGGACTGATTTTGGTGAAACTTTAAGCTTTTCAGCGAGATGGTAGCGAAGGCGGGCAGAGTCAAGAACAGTACCAGAACCGATAACTTTGTGGCTAGGAAAGCCAGAATATTGCATGGCGAGGTAACTCATGACATCAACAGGGTTGGTGACAATGAGAAAAATTCCGTGAAAGTTGGCGGCAAGAAGTTGGTCAATTACACTATGGAGAATCTTAGCATTGCACGCAAGTAGTTCCATGCGAGTTTCCCCACCCTTCTTCTGGGCAGCACCTGCAGTAAAAATCACAATATCGGTATCTTTGGCGTCTTTTTTATAACTGCCGGCGGAAATCTTAAGATAAGTGGGGCTAACGGCTAAAGTATCACGTAGGTCCATAGCCTCCCCCTCTGCGTCGTCTTGATTAAGGTCGATAAGAACTAACTCATTAACAGCAGTGCGTTGTGAGACGAGTGAAAAACCAATACTTGCACCAACGTTTCCTGTTCCAATAATCATTACCTTATTTGCCATAATAAACCCTTATAATACTAGTGTTTATTTTAGCATAACTGTCGATTTTTGGCGATCAGGGACTTACTATTTTTGTCGGTGATCCCAAAAGAGGGCAGTTTCTGTGGCTTCAAGAAGATTTTGCGGGTTCCAGAGTACTAGAGCGGAAATTTTGCAGGCAAGAGTTCCAGACCAAAGTGAGAGTGGAGTGTATGAAGTTTTGTCGATAGCGATTGTATGAACTATGCCGGAGCGCGCAATAATGATTTGATTCTGGTGAAAAGTGAAAATAGTACAGGGGTAGCTGAGAGTGAATTTGTGGAGGATTTCAATCACTGGAAAGATGGGCATAGAAAGAAGAATCATTTTAGGATAAAGTGCGGCGCGGAAGACTTTTTGGAGTTGCGCAAGACTGGCAATCAGGATGAGATTTTGGCGTTCAAGTATGCCTTGAATGTCAGCAGTGATAAGATCGACCGTATCGCGAGACAGGACGGCCAGCTGATTCGGGTTAAGTTTTTTAAGGGTATCTGTAATAGCGATTTCGGTGATAGAGTTTTTAGAAAAATCGCCAGAGTATAATACGAGATCAGAGTTTAGAGTAAAGTCTTCTAAGGTATTTGAGCGAGCAAAAGAGCCTGACTCAGTGGATTCAGCAAAATAAAGTGAGGAAAAAGTGGGTAACTTACCCTGCAGAGCATCGGGGAGAAGTAAGTTGGCGGTTTTGATAGGGAGTGAATTTAGGAATTCAGTATTTTTAATAGCAGTCATGCAATTTTGTAAATTACCACCAAGGATGGCGATGCGGCCGGTCTTTTGCTCGGGGATATTCCAAAGGATTGAGTTATCGGTGATGGGTTGAAGTTTTTGCCAATAATCTGCGTTTTGCATAGTATCCTTTCTTAAAATTGAAGTGTAATTGAGATAGGGCAGTGGTCAGAGCCAAGAATCTGGTCATGAATTTCTGCGCTGAGGAGATGCTTTTTGAGTATTTCAGAGATGAAGAAGTAATCAATTCTCCACCCCACATTATTCTCACGAGCGTGACCCCAGTGTGACCACCATGAATATTTAACGGCCTCTGGGTGAAGAGTGCGGAAAGTGTCAAGAAGGTGGTTTTTAACATAATTTTTGATACCTTCTCGTTCTTCTTGAGTGAAGCCAGCGTTTTTAGTGTTTTGTTTTGGTCTTGCAAGGTCAACTTCTTGGTGTGAGACATTAAGGTCGCCACAAAAGACTACAGGTTTGGTCTGTTCAAGGTATTTAATATAGTAAAGAAAGAGGGGATCCCAAAGATCATGGCGAAGATTTAGTCTTGAAAGGTCATTCTTAGAGTTTGGAGTGTAAACAGTAACTAGATAAAAATGAGGTGTTTCGACAGTGGTGATACGTCCCTCGTTGAGGGGGGCGCCATACTGATCTTGATGCAGTTGATTGAGAATATTGGTAATTTCTGGATCAGTTTGGGTAGCTAAGAAATGCTCTAAATTCAGTTCAGTACTTTGCAAATGCTGATGATTTTTGGCAAAGATTGCGGTACCAGAATAACCAGCGCGATCTGCTGAATTCCAGATTTCTTGATAGTCGGGAAAATCAACTTCGACTTGATCTTTTTTAGCCTTTGTTTCTTGCAGGCAGAGGAAGTCGGGGTTTTTAGATTGGAGTAATTCTTGAAGCACGCCTTTTTTGAGGACGGCCCTGATACCATTAACGTTCCAAGAATAGAGAGAGTATTGCATATGATTCTCCTAATATTTTTGGCGTTCTCGATCGAGATCGCGATGTTTGATACTGAGGCGTTTGTCGTATTTTTTCTTACCAGAGGCGAGAGCAATCTCAAGCTTGATATGGCGAGAGCCGCCAAAGAGTTTGGTGGGAACAATGGTATTGCCAAGAAGTTTTGATTTCTGAAGAGATAGAATTTGTTTTTTAGTGGCAAGAAGTTTAATGTTTCTGGCAGTTTCGGCGCCAAGGGTAAGATTATTTAGCCATAATTCATTATTTTTTAAAGTAATAAAGGAGCCTTTGAGTTGGAGGTGGTGATCGCGAATGAGACGAACTTCAGGACCAGAAAGAGCCATGCCACAAATCAGCTTATCACCAAGATGATAATCGAAACTTGCGCGTCGATTGACGGAGACTTGGCTTTGAGCTTTTTTAGTTTTCTTCATATGGGTATTATAACAGAAGTGAAAGTGGGATTTTGCTGAATTTGATATAATAGGGGAAATGAAAATTGTAATTGCTTCAGATATTTATTACCCAATGACGAACGGTGTGGCGGTTTTTGCACACAATCTAGCGAATGGGTTAGCGAAAGCTGGGCATGAGGTACTGGTGTTATCGCCAAGTTTTAATGGGAAATTTCATATTGAAACCGATGCGGAAAGTGGGGTAAGAACAGCCTTCTTAACTTCCTTGCGATTCCCTTTTTATCCAGATCAGATCAATAAAGTGCCAGAAAAACGTGATTTTCTGGGGATACCGATGCCAAGACTGGCTTATCGTTATGGTATTTGGTGGTCAGTAAATCCAGTAAAAGAAATCAAGAAAATATTGAAAGATTTTCAACCGGACGTGATTCATCTACAGACGGCAGAAACGATTGCGCTCGCTGTGATGTGGTATGCAAAGAAATACAAAGTGCCACTAGTTTCAACGGGACATGCTTATCCAGATAATATTACGGATCAGCTAAAAATTTTGAAACCGAAATTAATTAAAAAAGTGTCTAACGCAATGCTGCGCGCGTATATGTCGAGTTTTTTGAAGCACGCGGAATATGCAACCATGCCAACCGAAATGGCGATTGGTGATTTAATTCCTAAAAATCGTAAACATTTTAAAGTAACGGTCGAGGCTTTATCGAACGGGGTGGACTTAACGGAATTTTATCCGAAGAAACCAGATGCAAAGATTTTGAAAAAATATGGATTGACAGCAAAAACTCAAAAGATTTTATATATTGGGCGAGTTGATCCGGAAAAAAGTATTAGCGTAGTACTTAATGCCTTTAAGAAGTTATTAACACTTCCGAAGGTTGAGACTAAAGATTTAGAACTGATTATCGTAGGGGATGGGATTGATCTTGCAAACCTGAAAACCTTGGCGAAAGAACTGGAAATTGAGGGGCAGGTGAAGTTTTTGGGCAAAATTATGCCACCGGAGTTAATAGAAATCTATCGAGCGGGCTTAATGTTTGTCACGGCGTCAGAGACTGAAACGCAAGGTATCGTTCTCATAGAAGCGGCGGCAGTAGGATTGCCTCTTGTAGCGGTGGATGCTGGGGCGGTATCGGAACTATGCCAAAATCGAAAGAATGGTGAGCTTTGTCATCCAGGAGACGTTGCAGGTATTGCTCATGCGATGAAACGGATTTTAATAGACCCAGAACGCCTAAAAAAGTATAAATTAGCTTCAATCGAGATTGCAAAACGCCATGATTTAAAACGCACGATTGCGCGTTTTGAGGAAATTTATGAACAAGCGATTATATTAAAGAATACGGAAGAATAAAATGAATATTTGGCAAAATTTACCTAAAGGTTTTACGATTTTAGCCCCCATGGAGGGGGTGACGGATGTGGTATTTCGACAAGTAATTGAGCGAGCTGGGCGACCGGATTTGTTCTATACTGAATTTACGAATGTCACGTCGTATGCATCTGAGAAGGGGCGACACGATGCTTTAGAGAGACTGACGGTCTGCGAGGCAGATGCTCCGATTATTGCGCAGATTTGGGGGAAAATTCCAGAACACTTCGCTCTAATTGCGCGTGAGTTAGAGGGGTTAGGTTTTCAGGGGTTAGATATTAATATGGGCTGTCCAGATCGGCACGTCAATAAGGCTGGAGGTGGGGCGGCAATGATTAGGACGCCGGAGCTTGCGATTGATTGTATTAATGAGGCTAAAAAGAATACGAACTTACCGGTGTCAGTGAAGACCAGGCTGGGCTTTACTTATGTTGATGAGTATAAAGATTGGTTGCCAATTGTCTTAAAACAACAAGTTGCAAACCTAACTATTCATTTGCGTACGCGAAAAGAAATGTCGAAAGTGCCAGCACATTTTGATTTGATTCCAGAGATTTTGAAGTTGCGTGATGAAATTGCGCCGACAACGCGACTAACCATTAATGGTGATATCCTAAATTATCAGCATGTACAGGAGTTAAGAGAGAAATATCCAGAGGTTGATGGATTTATGATTGGGCGTGGTGTATTCTCAAATCCATACTGCTTTACCAATCGAAGGCCGGCCTCACAAGAGGGTGATATAAGTGTGATTGAGTTAATGAACTTATTTAAATATCATCTAGATTGTTTCGATGCTAGAAAAAAAGCGCTGGAGGCGGCAGGGTCGCGTTATCCGTTTGAGCCTTTAAAACGAATGTTTAAGGTGTATATTAATTCATTTGATGGGGCATCTGATTTGCGAGTGAAATTGATGGACTGCAAGAACACTGATGAGATTAGGTTAGTGATTGACGAATTTTTAGGTAAGGTTGGGTCTTAAATAAATAGCTAAGCGACTGGGGTAAAGTTTAATTTATTCATCAAAAAAGAGACCGACGGTCTCTTTTAGAACTTACGCAAGACGTAGATGCCAGGAAAGATCGGTGGCATTGAAGGATAGCTGATAATTGCTTTGTCCCGCGATAACATCAAAGATGTGAATGGCAGTGTTGCCAATAAAACGAATGTGGGTTTGAAGGAGTTCAGTAACTTCAAACTCTTCCCCACTGCGTTTTTTGAAATTTAATGGCTGACAAGGGGTCATTTCGTACCCGAAGAGAGCCATGACTTCGACGCGTTCTTGATTATTGTTAATATTATTTTTCATAAGTAACTCCTTGATTTATTTAAAATGGAGTCATTTATGCGAGCCTGATTTATTGGCTCCTGGCTAAAAGTATAAATGACGATACTTAAAGCTTTTTGAATTTTTTCATTGTCAGTGACCGAAGTATGACAAGATAGTTATATTATAGTGGATATGTTTAAAATAAAAAAGAGGGGAGCCTAGTGGCTCCCCGAGAGAGAAGTTTTTGGAAAAAACGTATGGCCCCTCCCTCAGGAGGGTTTTACTTAGTAACGCGGGTGCCAGCCGAGGATTTCAGCGCCGTCACGAATCCGACGCTTTTCCTCGGTTGTAGCATCCGTAAAGCGTTCTGGGTGCTCATGGAGCGCCTCTGCAACGGCTGCATAGCCGTCGTGATCGGTGTCATACGAACACCCAGTCACCTTATCGGTGATTACCCATCCCATGCATATTCACCCCCTTTCTGTATGGAATCCAACGAGAAGTATAGCCTATATATAAAAAATTAACGATTGTATTATTTGTGTGTTGTAGTGTTGAAGGTGGCTATTCTTCTCGTGTTTTCCAAAATTTAATGTACACTCACCCCCTTCCTTGGGCAAGTTTTTAAGACAGGACTCACCCCGAAACAAAGTCAGGACGAGCCCCGTAGCGACAGTTTCTCAACGTTGCTTTAGTATAATAACATATAAATTAATAAAGTCAACTGTTTTTGTAAAGATCAATGAGCTGATGGCAGAATTTCTTAATGTCGGCCAAGGTGGCGTCGGTGGTGTTTGTGAGATTAAGTGGCGAATCGGAGCGCAAGAAATCCAAGGTAGTAATTTGATGGTAGATGGCTTTAATAAGATCCTCAAAATCCAGACCGTCTTTTGCGATATCTTCCTCGGTCAGAGTAAGCCTATGGAGCTTGCCATCTGGATGATCAAGGGTCTCATGTCGATTTGGCTTAGTAAAGAGTAGATTCATTGAGCGAACAGTATAGTCATGGTAAAACTTGGACTGTTTAAGTAATAGGCGGTAAAAGAGTAGTTGGAAGTGATAAATATAGAGGGACTCTTTAGAATGCCACTTGTCACGGTCAGAAATAGTGCTAGTCTTAAAATCGTAGATATCGATAAGCTTATTTTGGTCATCAATATTGAGATGATCAATTTTTCCAGTAATTGGAATACCGTCAAAAATGAGATGTTCATTGCTAAAATCAACTTCAGCCTTAGCGCCGGGGCTTCGTAGGATTGATTGGTATTCATCAATCGCTAGAGGCAATTCATCTTCACCACGCTCAATCAAGGTTTTAATGTCTTCTTCTAGAAGGTCCTGTTTTTTGGCCTCTGTGGTGTAAAGCAAAATAGCGTCTTCTTTGGTAAGCTGATTTTTGGTTATCTCCTCGAAGATTTTATGGATTAAATTACCGTAAGCAATATTTAATGAAGTTGGTTCACTAGGTGCTTTAATAATACTATTAAGGTAAAAATTCAGTGGACCACCATAAGTGAGACGAATAAAAGATGAAATATGGGAGGCGGAAAGTCGAAAATCTTTTACGCGCTCTTTTAGGAGGGGTTCGATTTTTTCGGAGGGGTCGAGTAATTTATTTAACCAAATACGACGCATAGCCGAGACCTTTTCGTCGTCAGAGAGTGTCTCGTTATGTTCGATAACCCGACCAGTTGGAATGAATGGCGAAGAAATATATAATTGGTCATCGATTTGAATAACTTTTTCATCGAGAAAGGAGAGGGGTTTATTTTCTTTTTCTGCATCATCAGCATATCTTGGGCTGGTCATAGTAAGGGTTTTGGCAGCACGAGTGATAGCGACAAAGAGAAGCCGTTTTTTGCCGTCTTGGGTATTGCGAGCGTCACCGATAACCTCAAGATTTAGGGGAAGAGTAAGGGTATTCGGTCCTCCTGAGCCATCCCAGGCGGAGGCTGTAAGATTGATTAAGAAGACATGCTTAAATTCTAGCCCTTTTGATTTATGGGCGGTCATAAGACTAACGGCCTTGTCAGAATCTCGATAAAAAGTTTGTTCAGTAATGCTGGTTTCAGTCTTTTTATAATCATCAACGAGCTGGACGAGGTCAGCAAGGCGTAACTTGTCTTTTTTAGTGCGAGAGAGAAGGCGATTGCGAAGTAGACGCAAGCGATTATAAAAATCAAAAGTATTTTTGGAATATGAATCTTTTGAATAGAAAGTAAGAAAAGGAGAGGCGAAAGCTTTGGTCTTCTGATTAACAGTGATTTCAATTGGTGAGAGTCCGGAAATTATATCAAGCAAGAATTCAAGTGGTAGAGTCAGGGACAGTTTAGCTAGTTCGGCAAAAAAGGCAGCGAGATCGGCAAAATATGGGTTATCGAGATAATTTTGCAGAATTTCAAGCGCTGGACGTTTATGGCGATGGATGGATTGAACGGCAAGAATCATATCTTCGCTAGGAATACCCCAAAAATGGAAAGAAAGGATTTCGGGTAACATATAGCTGGGGTTTTCCCCTTCAGAAAGTTGATAAATAAAATTACAAAGGGTTAGTAATTCATAGATTTGTTCATTTTCTAAAATATTTTCGGTGCGTTCGTAAGCGAGGTCGATTTCGGGATATTTACGTAGATATGGAATTAAGGCAGTGGCATATTTATGCTTTGGAAAGAGAATACCAATATCTGAAGGATCTGCACCGGCTTGGATGAGCTGATGTACTCGCCCGGCGACCCAGTTGTATTCAGCGTCTTGATTAATAAATTGATGTCTTTCAATGAAAGTTTTTTGAGTAATAGATTTATTCAGTTGTGATGATTGTTTAGGGTCTGTGTCCTCATTTTCTACCTGGTTTGCTGAGTAAAATATTTGTTCAAACAAGAAGTCTTCAGGGTTGTTTTTTAGGATGTCGGAGTTACGTACGGAAGTTAATTCTTTCTTGAGATCTTCAGTCACTTGATTTTCTGTATGAAGACTACGTTGCATAGCTTCATTTTTAATGAAACTCTCATCTAGCTGATCAGCAATTTTACGTGAGAAGTGAAGAATCTCACTCGTAGAGCGGTAGTTCTCGGTGAGAACAATTACTTTTGCGCTAAAATGATTTTTGAAATAAATAAGACTACTGGCTTTAGCTCCCTGGAATTCGAAGATTGATTGATCATCGTCGCCAACAGCCATTACGGAAGGCGACTCCTGCTCGTCGGCGATTAATTCAAGTAATCTAGTTTGTGAAGGGTTCGTATCTTGATACTCATCAACCATGATGTATAGATAGTTCTGAGCGATTTTGCGGCGAAAATCAATATCATCTTCAAGATATTTAATAGGCATTTCAATCATGTCATTAAAATCAAAATATCCGTGTTCCTGAAGATAGCTTTGATACTTCTCATAGAGTTCAGCTAATTCTAGGAGGCGTTGATTGCTAGCTAGTTCGGAAAATTTAAAGATGCCATTTTTGTCTTTTGAAAAATACTTCTTAATAAAGTTATTAATATTTTTTACCGATGGTTTTTCTGAGCTGGCTTGCTCTTCAATGAATGAATAAATTTTTTCATAAAAAACATCAAAAAGAGAGTAGATACGACCTACAATTGGTTGATCGGTTTTGAGTTCACCAAGCTTTTTAAGTAGTGGGAGGTAGACGGTTTCAGCTAGTTTAGCATAGGCATTTTTGCCAGAGGCCTTATCTGGAAGATGCTGCAAGATGGGGGCAAGTTCTTTGTTTAGGATTTCGATATCTTGCTGGTTTTGCTTAACGATAGCTCTGAGCTCTTCCGGTGAAACCTTTGAAACTTTGATTTTAGCAATAAGACTGAGTAAATTTTTTTGCTTCTGTTCAGACTTTAGTAAATAGGAGTTAGGAAGATTTGCTTGCAATTCTTCAATAATTTTTAGTTGAATAATCTCCTCGATGGGCTCAGTGAAGCTACGTTGTGGTTCTGTAGCAAACTGATTATAAAGACCGAGAATTTTTTGACCAAAGGCATGAAAAGTCATAATATCAACCTTGTCAGCGGCTTGACCAATCATGCTGCGCAAGCGTTCTTTCATATTTTCAGCACCGGCCTCTGTGTAGGTGATACATAGAATCATACTTGGGTCGGTATCAGTATTTTGAAGGATATATTCAACTTTTTTAGAAAGGAGTTGAGTCTTGCCTGTGCCTGGACCGGCTAAAACTAGAAGAGGTCCATCTAGATATTCGACTGCTTCTTGCTGTTTTTGATTGAGTGGCATAAGACTCCTTATTTAAGTGTTAATAAAACTAAAGACTCAATATGAAACGAGTGATCACTATGTATATTAGATAGTTTTGTCTGTATGCAGAAACATATCCACGTACCTTTTAATAATAGCATAAGATCATCGTTAAAAGGTATTAGACAGATAAACTTATATTTATCATAGTCTAAATATTTTTATTACAACAACTTTGTCAAGCAATGACCGTTAATTTGTAGTTTCAGCAGTGTCTATTAATCCAAGAACCTCAAAGTAATCATAGAGTTCACGGCTATATTTTTTTGCAATCTCACTAGCTCTTTTATTCCAAAAATCATATATGCGCTGTATTTCATCAATGCAACCCTTCTTATCTTTTGATCTATATATTTTTAATGGATTATCTAATATTTTATACCATGACATACAATGAATCTCTAAAAAAGATTCATATGTCAACTTCTGAAAATACTCATCTGCATTTTTTATATCCCCTGTATATACTTTGTTCAAATACACGTCTAGAGAATCATAGCGATTGAGTTTTGCGCTCGTTCTTCCATGATGCATAGGAATAACCCAAAAATTAGCTAAACAATGATACTTAGACTGATAGTTAATTAATTCTTTAGGCCACTTTTCTTTTGAATTTTGTTCTTTTTTTGTTCTATTACCCGAGATCACATTCGCAAGTGAATTAAATGAATGAATAGTATCTCCCATATAATTCTCATTTTTATATGTCCCATCTTCATTTAAAATTTCTACATTATTTCCCCCTAAAATGTCCTTATATACTATTTTATAGAAACCCACACTTAAATCTGACATATCTTCATCTGGATTACGTTTATATAGCTGTGGGCTATATATAACATTATCTTTCATATAAATTTTAGGGACACTTTTATCGCATTTAATAGGGGTAAGTAATATTTTATAAACTTTATTTTCTTTTTCTGTCACTTTATTCCCCATGGTAAACTCTTATTATTTCTCACATTTGTTTTCCCTCTATTAAAGTTGCCAATAAAATAATCACCGCTGCTATAATTGTCTATAAATCACAGGCTTTCTTATAATTAAATTCCAACTTTTCATTTTTATTATAATTTAAAAAAGACATAAATACCTCCCTACAAATTCTAAATTCTCTTTATTTAAAAATAAAACCCATTCTTCTTGGTTTTCTGATATTTGCTTTATTGATAAATATTCCGTCATAATCTTTCCGTAAATAAATTTACAGTCACACTTACTGACAATAGTATCAATACGCAGATATAAAAGGAATCCACCAGCCTAGCTGGTGGTTCTTCATTTTCGACCATTAGCGATTATCGCACAATCAAATTCTACATCTGTAAATGATAGTGTTGTTGTATTGGCTATTTCAAATGTAAGGTTTTCGTATTCTTCATGCTTTCTTTGCTTCCAAAATCATTCATTCAGAAAAATCTGTTCCAATCCACCTTTTGACATGTTTTGAAAGTCTAAATGACAATTGCCCTGAGCCACAAACAAGTTTAAGTACATTCATGTCTTTATTCAAATAAGGACAAATATGTCCACAAGCTTTATCATAAACTCCTTTATCTTTTCTCATAAAAAGAGCGTATAGCTTAGCAAATCTATCCCAAAAATTTTTATTTCTTTTATCATTCACTGTCAACACCCCTTTTGATATATATTATCTTGTCGAGCATTTATATTAAATCATTTTAAAACGCTCATTAATTCCTCCAATCTGGAATGTACTACCTCATTAAAGTTAATAATTCATCTACATATTCTATTGGATGATTTAAACTGATCTCTCCGTGTGTATACCCTTTACATATTTTTAGTTCACTTCTAGAAATCATTTTATTTAATTTATGAGCAGACGAAATTATTTTCTTCGGTTCTTTACTACCTACAAGTATCAGTACTTTAGCTTTTGACTTATGTAAATCATCTCTCACTTGATATTTTGAGTTTGCCTTCAAAAAGGCAATCATTGATTTCTTTGATATCTTGCGGGAATCTCGGTAATAGTCTTCAAACAACTCCTGACGAATTTTAAGTGACTGAAACTGTAATTTAGCAAACCATCGCTTTGTAATCATCCAATAGCTTATATTCATTAATGGCTCAATTAAATAATTTACTAGAGGCATTTCTTCAATTAATGCACTTTCAATAATCGAATACCGACATATATCTGCTCGTATAGACAAGATTTCTATGAGCACTTGCGCTCCTAATGATAGCCCACATATTGCCATGACTTTTCCATCATAGTTATCATCAATATAAGTGATAATTTCAGTCGCATTGCTATTGATGTCAATAAAATCCCTATCGCTCTCGGCATGACCGTCTAAAATCGGTAATACTACATGAAACTCGTTACTGAGTATTTCAGCCTCTTCTCGATAGTTCCACCAAGAAAGCCCTCCTCCATGAAGAAGCATTATTGTATTTGTATTTTCTTTTCCATATTCCTTTATGACCATAACGCTTTTCTTGACTTTCTACATGATATCCGCTATCAATCTGACGTGACGACTTTCTAGCACTATATCACTCACGGATACATATATTCATATAGAGAATGTACTTTTTTATTATCTCACAAGAGGATTTCAACTTCAAACGATTTGTCCAACTATATACGTGACATTAGAACTAACGTCTCTATATGTGGAGTGTGGGGGAAGAAGTTAAAACCTTGAACGGATTGAATATTGTAATATTGGAGCAGACTAGAAAGGTCACGAACCTGCGTAACGGGATTACAAGATAGATAAACTATTTTTTGAGGTTGAGCCTCACAGAGTTTCTGGATGAGCTTTTGGTCGCAGCCAGCTCTTGGTGGATCAAGAATAACACTAATATTAGCGGAAATCTGGTCTAAAGCTTCCTCGGATTTAGCAAGAATTGGATGAATGTGCGGATTGTTTGTGGTGTGGATTACACGGGTAGAGTTGGCGGTGAGTTCTTCGTAGGCGGATTTATTTACTTCCACGAGAGTAAGAGCCTTATCTCTGGCGACGGATAGTCCAATGGTTCCAACGCCGGCGTAAAGATCTAGGATGGAAGTAGAGTCTTCGAGGAAGGCCTTAATTTGTAGTAGAGCGGCCTCATAGACAGGTAAATTGATTTGGAAAAAGCCACCAGGCGAGTATGAATAGGCGTTGCCTAGAAGAGCGTCGGTCAGGTTCGGAAAGACGGGATGTGGCTTACCGTTCTCAAGTAGCCCACCGCTGACTTCGCCGGATTGGTTGGCGCGAAGAAGTAATGACTGAAAAGAACGGGCCTCTTGTTTGGTTCGATTTAATTCATCGACAATTTGATTAGCACGAGTAAAAATGGCTGGTATTTCAAGAGAGGAGCTGGTAATGGGCATTTTACGATGAGAGCCACGATAGTGTACGGCGAGTTGAATTTTTTCGATTTCGTGGTTGTAGTAAAGTGAGTATTCCATCTTATTTCGATAGAAATAATTTTTTGGAGATTGATGAATAGGAATATTCTGGATTAGCTCCTCGTCGATAGGGCGAGTTTTGCTGAGGTGGTTAAAGAGAGAAACCAAGATATTTGACTTGGCAGACAACTCGGCCTGATCATTTAGGATCTGCCAGGGGGAAGTTGAAAGAAATTGTTCATCTTGTGGTACGACGCGGAATTCGGATTGTTTTTCAAATTCAAGAGCGATCCCTTCAATAAAATGTGGTTTTTGGGTAACAATTTGAAATTTGGAAACTACCTCTCCTGGAAGCGCATTCCAGAGTAAAACCTTGATGCCGACCAGTTCGGAGTAAGACTGCTGGTTAATAATGAGCTCTGAATTTAGGGTAGCAATTCCCTGTCCCGTGGTGGCAAAGTCGTAAATAAAGAGGGGGAGTTTTGGTGTGGCAATTCTAGGTTCTTTTTTTCTCATTACATCTAGCTTATATCGTAGGGGGAGAGAATGCAAGTTTTAAGAGCAGGTCTATTGATATGAATCTACTGAGAAACATGGAGGAGTTTATTAATGCTAACGTTTATGACTGTTGTTTAATATCTTGCTTATGTTGATTAAAAATATCTTGCTTATGGTAAAGATTTTTCTCTCTGTTATTACAAAGATTTGTGAGGATTTTTTCAAGAGAGTCTTGATAATACTGTGCTGCTGGAGTAAGTTTGAGGCGGAAATTAAATGAGGTTTTATGGTGAACAAAATTAGTAAAATAATAATCATTGTAATTGCAATAATAACTTTTTTAAGAGTGAGTTGTAGGTCTCCCGCCGAGATAAAATATCAGTTTAAAGATGACAAATTGCGGAGTTCGCGGGAAGAAAATAGCTTTCGTGATTATATAAAGACAAATTTAAATAATCGACTTGACCCAAAAATAAGCGGTTTGGCCGTGGCATACTTAGTTGGGGATAAAAGTGGCCTAAGTAGTAGTCTAAAAGAAGAGATTAGCGAAATCGGTTTAACGCATTTGATCGTGATTTCGGGAATGCATCTAGTTGTTTTAGTAAAGATACTATCTGACGGATTAAAGCCCATGTCTAGATTAGTGAAAAGCTATTTTTGTGGACTTTTTGTTCTGTTATATATTATGATGATTGGACCTACTCCATCACTAATGCGAGCAGCAATTGTGGTCTTTTGTCAAATTTTTGCAAGTTATTATGGGAGAAAACTTGATAAAGGTAGAATTTTATTTTTAACGTTTACAATAACGCTGTTAATTAATCCAGATTTTATTAATAGTATTGGTTGGCAATTATCGATGCTGGCATATGTTGGAATATTGGTCCTTAATCCATTGATAGAGGGTTTCTTGTTTGGAAAAGGTTTTAATAAAAAAAGAAGCTTGGAAAAGAAGGGCTATTTGAGAACGATGTTGGCTAAAATCGATAGCGTGTTTAATCTTCGAGCGGGATTGATTGTAGCGGTGGCTGTTAATCTAATGGTTCTACCGATAATCTTGTACTATTTTGGTCGCTTTTCGTGGCTGTCTATTTTTATGACGGTAGTATTATCGCCATTGATGCCGATGATTCTATTTAGTATTGCGATGGTTGGAATTTTGCCGTCCTGGATTTACGGACATCTCTATTTTCTTTTTAGTGGAGGGGTTAATCTTCTGGAGTTGCAAGTTAAGATGATCGGGGCTTTTAGTGGGATACAGATTTTGACAGTAACGGTGGCAAAAAATAATATAAATTTCTTCTATCTATACTTAATAATTGCCTGTTTATATTTCTTTTTGCGAAAAAAGAATATCAAGATAGGCGAAGACGGAGCAAAGCAGAATAATCAAACGATTAAAAGGAGTGATGGTATGCAAGATATTGGTACTTATTTGATCGAATGGCAAAAACAACTGCAGTTGCGGTGCCAACAATATAAAAATAAAACTGGTCAAACCGAGACATTTAATAATATAAAAAAGACCAGTTGAATGGCTATGTGACTGGCGAAAATATAAAATAAGAGGAAGTAGAAGGATAAAAAAGCACAATACGAAAAATTGGATATAGGAACCAGGAATAGTTGAGATAAAGCTTGAGGTGAAGCGAACGATATCTTCAATAAAGAGGTTGTAAATAAGTGCCCCAGCGATTGAGGCTAGGGTTGGTGAACCTAAACGTCTTTTGAATAAGTAGAAAAGTAGAAAGATTGCGATTGGTATTATGATAGCCATAAGTATATTATAGCAAAAGACATCAAAAGTGTTTCTAGAACAAGGAGGCTGAATTGACAGTAAAAGCCACGAGTCCGGAAGAAATGTCGCGTACTACTAGATCTGAGCTAAGCTCTGACCCTTCGATACGATAGCGAACAATACCACTGGCGTCTCTAACAACCATATAGCAACCGGCCCCGCCTTCGACTGTATATCTGATGCCGTCGTTCTCAAAATAAAATACGCCATTCTTTAATAGCGCTTCCCTTAGCGACCCCATTTTAAATTCTCCCTACTCAAATAATAATACTAGATTTTATATATTCTAAAATAAAATATAGATTTTGTAAAGTCTTATATTGAATAGTAGAAAAGAATGCAAAAGGTGAGATATTGGTGGACTCTAGTTTTGTGCGGTTGTGGGGTGGTGACTAATTAGAAATACCTAGCGATTTATCAGAAAGACTATCTTTGGAAAACGGTTTTTTAGTCTCGTTGATAGTATTGATGATTGGTCGAATATTCTCTAGGTATTCTTCAATTTCTTGTTCGCTAATTTTGCCTTCTTCAGAAAAACGATAGGATGAATTATTGTCGAATTGTTCGTTTTCGTGCTTTTCTGGGAGGAATCCAGGTCGAGAACGGTCGATGTAAATATCGCCACTGGCGTGATAGAAATATAAAGATAGGCCGGTTGTTGCGATCGCAATTATGGTGGAGATGATACCTAATCGGATTAGAGCTTTACCTCCTCTTGACGTAAAGTGGTTCATTGATTTTCCTTTTTCTGGTTCTCGGAATCTTTGATCGTCATGTTATGCTTAAGCTGATCTACTAATTGGAGATGTGAGGAAATAATGTTGTTGGTTTTTGTAACTGAGTCTTCGAGCTTTTCTCGTAAAAAACGCACATTTTCAAGCTCATAATAAAATGCATTAGGCTGATTTTTGCAGTCTAGAGAGATGAGTGTTTCTAAATGTTGACTGTAAGTAATAAAAATATTTGTAAAATCATTACGGGAGGTGAACATTTCAGTTTGAATGCGACTGAGATTGATGTCTGGCAAATTGTTTTTGATAAGACGGATATTTAGTGGCGAAAGATAGTTGGTTAAGAGTGTTTGATAACTAGTACCAAGGAGGACGCGAGTCTTTGAGTCATTTTTTTGTAGATTTCTCAGACTAACCTGAATCGAGGCACAACCAGTGGAGATATTTCCCCTCTCTAAATCATTTAGTTTTTTATGAGTTATTGTGTTTAGATCATAGCCTTCAGCGTAGACTGGTTTTGTTTGAAAAACAGAGAATGTTGTCCCCACTGCCAAGAAAGGAGTAATAATAAGTCCTAGAAAAATCAATAAGGGATGAGATTGTTTGCTTGCTATATACTTGCCGTTTTCTGTATTCTCAATCGTCATTACTTAGATAATTATAGCATAAGGCTGTTTGTGGATAAGAATTAATTCCAGAAACCACGTTTTTTTGCGGTACGAAACTCTTCAAGTAATTCTTTTTGTTTCTTGGATAAGTTGGTTGGGGTATCGACAATAATGTTTACGATATGTGGACCACGTTCCTCTCCGCGCATAGGTACACCGTGACCGGAAAGTTTAAATGGAGTACTGGATTGAGTGCCAGCAGGCACTTTCATGGTGATTTTACCGTCAATAGTTTCAATTTCTACCTCACAACCAAGAGCGGCATCGATCATAGAGATATGTTGTTCGGAAAGAATAATATAACCTTCGCGCGTTAGGGTCTTATGGGGGCGAACTCGAATTTGGACTAATAAATCACCAGCTTCTCCAGAGGAGTCAGGGGCGGGTCCACCATGTCCACGTAGTCGAATGGATTGACCATCATCGATACCAGCCGGGATTTTTAGGTTAATCTCTTTTCCGTCAACTTGAACAGTTTTGGTGGTACCAAAAATTGATTCTTCAAATGAGACGGTCAGAACGGTTCGATAATCTGCACCACGGCGTCTTTGGGATCGCCCTCCACCGAAGCCGAAGAGAGTACTGAAGATGTCATCGATGTTGCCATCTCCGCCAAAATCAAAATTGAAGTTTTGACCATTAAATGAGTAGCTGCCGCCACTAAAAGGATTGCCGCCGCCGTAGTTGGAATTTCCACCTACACCTGCATGACCAAATTGATCATAGCGCGCACGCTTTTGTTTGTCGGAAAGTACTTCGTTTGCTTCTGTAGCTTCTTTAAATTTAGCCTCAGCTTCCTTATCGCCAGGATTTTTATCTGGATGGTATTTAAAGGCGAGTTTTCGATACGCTTTCTTAATCTCGTCATCAGATGCGTTTTTGGATACGCCTAAAATTTCATAATAATCTTTTTGTGTAGACATAATTACTATTAATTATAGTGTTTTAGCACTCAAAATGCAAGAGTGCTAAATAATCTCTGCATAAAAAAGATATTTAGGATATAATGATGATATAAAAGAGGAGTAAATGATGAATAACGATCGATTAATTCTGATTACTAACCCTGGGAGTAGTTCTCGGAAATATGCTCTATATCGTGGTAATAACTTTCTATGCGCATTGCATTTTGAGTTTGAGGGGGACAAGATTGTATATACGCTGAAAAAAGCTGATGGTACAAAAAATAAAACGGAAACAAAATTTACGACTCTTAATGAGGTGGTATCTGGTTTGGAAAAAATCTTAGTGGACGAGCAGTATGTTGGTGGTCCAACCAAACTTGATGCAATTTTAGCCCGCGTGGCTGCACCAGGAAGTTATTTTGCAGAAGACCATATTGTAGATGAAGAGTGTCTGGTTCAACTTGAGACCGCAAAAGCAAGAGCACCACTACATGCACCTGTAATTGCTAACGAAATTGAGCAATTAAAAAAGACTTTTAAGGAAACTACTGTGATCGCGATTTCAGATTCTGGTTTTCATAATTCAAGGCCAGAATTAATGAAGGCTTACGCAATCGATACTGAGGTTGCTAATAAATATGATATTAAACGTTGGGGGTATCATGGTCTTTCGGTTGGCTCGATTGCTAGATATATGCATGAGCAGGATATTTTAGAAGAAAAGATGATTGTTTGCCATATTGGTTCAGGCTCGTCAATTACTGCAGTGTATAATGGTAAATCACATGACACAACCATGGGCTATACTCCACTTGAGGGGGTAATGATGGCAACAAGGACTGGCTCGATGGATGTTGCTGCTGCACTTGCAATTAAGCGTGAGCTAGGGTTAAAAACAGATGATGAGCTTGAAAAATATCTAAATAAGCAGGGTGGACTTTTGGGTGTATCTGGCCAAAGTGATGATATGCGCGAAATTATTAAGTTAAGGGATGAAGGTGACTCGCGCGGTGTGTTTGCACATGCCCTATATATTTATCGTCTACAATCTGCAATTGGTCAAATGGCAGCCTCTTTGGGTGGAGTAGATGCCTTAGTTTTTACTGCGACAATTGGCGAAAGGTCTGATGATGTTAGGCGTCGAGTGGTGCAGAAACTTGGATATCTTGGCTTTACAATTGATGAAGAAAAAAATACTGGCGATATGAATGAGAGACAATGTAATATTGCAGCTGTTGGCTCAAAGCCAATTTACGTGATTAAGACTGATGAATCTGATGAAATGATTGTTCGCGCAAATGAACTATTGAATAAGATCTAGGTTAAAGGAGTAAAAAAATAACCTCTTTAGGAGGTTATTTTTTATGGTCTGAGATAGATGGAGATTTTATTCAATGGAAGTAATTTCGCCATCTTTAAGGTGTAAGAGACGCTGGTTTCGAGAGCCGCGGAAGCGAAGGGTTAAATCCCTTTCAGCTAAAACAAACGGACCATCAATAAGAGCATCTAAGGTCTTGAAGAACTCCCATTGGAGGTTGTTTTTAGCTTTAATTTCATCATAGGTATATCCAGAAAATGACCAAACATTCCAGCCAAGTTCTTCTTTTGCGAATTTTGCAATCTCAATACAAGCAGCAGCTTGAATTGACGGTTCCCCGCCACAGAAAGTGAGTCCAGTTTGGCCTTTGAGTTGACGAAGTTCTTCTTTTATATCCTCTACGCTGACTAAGACACCGCCTTCAGGGTCCCAAGTTTCTTGATTTTGACAACCTTCGCAGCCAATGAAACAGCCTTGGGTCCAGATGACGGCACGAAGTCCGTAGCCATTAACAATACTGTCATGTTCGATAGGTCCAGATAATCTGAGGTACTGGCTATTGGAGCCGGCGACAGGTGAGACAAATTCTTGAGCCATAGTTTTCCTTATTAGTTTAATAATTAAAAGTTAGGAGACTTGCTCCTAACTTTTAATGTCGGTGTTCTTTATTCTTTACCGAAAGCAGCTGCTGAGTTTGCTTTTGCGCATTCACGAGCGGCTTTTTGGGCTTTAGTGTAAGTGCCGGAGACATTGTGTTTAACACGATCATGTTCCTCAGCCTTCTTACCGTCGTTCCAGCGTTCGAGAGAACCTACGAGGTAACCAGTGATACGGCGGAGTCTTTCGAATGGAACCTCGTCTTCGATACGACCACATGATGGACAGCGAGTGTCGGCGATGATACCGGAGAAGCCACAAACTGGGTCGCGGTCAACTGGGTGGTTGACTGAACCGTAGCCAATGCCTGAATCGTGCATTTTGCGGATGACAGCCTCAAAGGCGTCAATGTTCTGTGATGGATCACCATCGAGTTCGATATAGGAGATGTGTCCAGCAGGACAGAGTGCGTGGTAAGGAGCTTCGATCTCGATCTTTTCAAAGGCTGAGATTGGATAGTAGACTGGCACGTGGAAGGAGTTGGTGTAGTAGTCACGATCAGTTACGCCCTTGATGGTGCCGAATTCTTTACGGTCAATCTTAGTAAAGCGACCAGAGAGACCTTCAGCTGGAGTACCGATAAGACCAAAGTTGAGGTGGTTTTTCTTAGCGTACTCATCACAGCGTTTACTCATATGAGTGATGATGTCGAGACCTAACTCCCTAGCTTCTTCGCTCTCACCGTGGTGTTTACCGATCATTGCAACTAGAGCTTCGGCGAGACCGATGAAACCAATAGAGAGTGAACCATGCTTAATGACTTCACGAAGAGTGTCATTTGGTTTAAGCTTTTCACTACCAAACCAGTTACCTTCGCCCATGAGGAATGGGAAGTTACGGACGTGTTGGTTAGCTTGGAACTCGTAACGCTCGAGAAGCTGGTCTCTACATAGATCCATGAGATCGTCGAGTTCTTTGTAGAAGCCAGTCCAGTCAGCTTCTTTGCGTTCTTTAAGGGCGATACCGTGCTTAATGCCAAGGCGAACAAGGTTGATGGTAGTAAATGAGTTGTTGCCACGACCAGTGACGATACCGTCTGATTCTGGGAAAACAGATGAGAAGACACGAGTACGGCAGCCCATGGTAGCGATTTCAGTATTGTAGTCACCCTTTTTGTAGTATTTAAGATTGAAAGGTGCATCAATGAAGGTGAAGTTTGGGAATAGGCGTTTTGAGGAAACTTCCATTGAGCGTTTGAAGAGGTCGTAGTTTGGATCTTCAGGGTTGTAGCTGACACCCTCTTTTACCTTAAAGATTGAGATTGGGAAGATAGGGGTTTCGCCATGTCCGAGACCTTTGTCGGTTGCTTCTAGAAGGTTTTTAGTAACTAAGCGACCGGCTGGGGTGGTGTCTGTTCCGAAGTTGATGGAAGTAAATGGAACCTGGGCGCCAGCGCGAGAATGCATGGTGTTGAGGTTGTGGATGAATCCTTCCATAGCTTGGAAAGTTTGTTTCTCGACGTCTTCATTTGAAGTTTCGATAACAGTTTCTGGGATTTTAAGTTTCTTGAGAGTCTCAGTGTCACCGTAAGCGATGTCGTCTGGGATTTTTACATCTACTTTTTTGCCAGAATATTTGTTGTATTTCTCTAGATTATTGCGAAGAGCTTTCTTGAAAGACTTGTTTACACCTGGAGCCATGGCGTAGTCAAAGTTTGGGATTGACTGACCACCGTGCTGTTCGTTTTGATTTGCCTGGAGGATGATTGCAGCGAGGGCGGCGTAGGAGGCAATGGAGTTTGGAGTGCGAAGATGTCCGTGTCCAGTATTGAATCCACCATTAGCGAATAGTTTAAGTGGGTCAGTTTGACAACAAGTTAATGTACCAGTGGCGTAAAAATCTAAGTCGTGAATGTGAATATCGCCATTATCATGAGCAGCAGCAAAGCGTGGGTCTACAAGGACGGTTTTGGCGAAGACTTTTGAACCTTCAGCGCCAAATTGTAGCATTTTACCCATAGCGGAGTTGCCGTCAACATTGGCGTTGCTACGCTTAACATCTGAGTCTTCAGAAGCATCAGCGATGGCAATTGTTTTGTAGATACCCATAAGGTTTGATTTTGCATTACGGGTTTTATTGCGATCCTGTCGGTAAGTGATATAAGCTTTGGCGGTGCGCTTGAAGCTTGAATCCATCAAGACTTTCTCAACTAGGTCTTGAATTTGCTCAACGGTAGGAGTGCGCTCTTTAACGGTTTCTTCAGCAAGTTTAAGTACTTTTTCGGATAATTGGGCTGCACGATCGTGTTTGAATTCTTCGGTTACGGCGCCTGCCTTAGCGATGGCATCGGTGATTTTGTCTAGGTTGAAGTCAACAATCTTTCCATCACGTTTGACGATTTTTTTGAACATAAAAAATTACCTCCTTGATTGTGTCCAAAATTTCTTCAATGTTTTTTGATTAAATTTTTGTTATTAGTCTAGTATTGGTGACGCTATATTTAGTGTCTGTGTTTATTTTATGACACTATATGTAGTGTGTCAATGGAAACTGCTTATATTTTTGTTGTATTTTATACATAATTTTACAGAGATAATAGTATAATAACAGAGTATGAAAAAAATTAATTTTGGTAGTTATGAACCGAAGCGTTGTTGGGTTGGTGATAGCCAGAAGATTTGTTATGCTTCGCGAGATGAAGCTGAGGTGGCGGCACAGGTGGTGGCTCATGACTATGGGGTGCCAGAATTGACCGTATATCATTGTGAATATGGCGACCACTGGCATTTGTCTTCGAGTGGGCAGATTAGAAAAAATAAGCATTAAAGTACTGAATTTGCGGTAATGGGGAGCGCTTTTTTACGCCACAATTTGGTAGTTTATTAATTAAAGAAACTAGATTTGGGCTTGTCTCGGTGTTTTTAGTGTAGGTTGTCTGTGTGTTTGAAATGTTTTGCTGAGCTATGTTCTGTGTGGTATTTGAAAGCTTTTGGGTAAGGGATTCGATTTTATTTTGAATTGGGATAGAGTTGATCTTTTGGCTAACAATGCGCCCAAGACTACTGAATTTGATTTCGCGTATTGTGTGTGGGGCGGTGGGATCAACATTTTTAAAAATCAGTCGCTTTTGATTAGTGAAGCCAGCAATATAGTCATCGATAATAACAAGGCGGTATGGAAAAATGGTTGAATCTAAATTCTTAGAAGTTTGAGGCTCGTGAATTTTCTTTGGTAGGAAAACTAGATTAGTTTGCTGTAATACTTCTTTGTGGTCATAGATTTGAATGAGATTTGGCAGGAGTGAATCTATACGTAGGCGTAGATTCGGATCTTGAGTTATATATTCTCGCGTTTCTCCTGATTGGTTAGTAGTCCATCTATAGGAAGGCCTCGTAACACTATCTGTATTAACACTTCTTTTTAGTCTTCTGGCTGGGTTATTAAAAAGAATATCCTGACCATTATATTTTAGGTCTAAGGAATCAAAGCGCGGACGAAGTAGTTGATTGAGCTGCTGAGTTCGGTTTTCTTGGAGAATGCGCTGAATAATATCGTCGGGATCATGATTGGTATCGAAAATATTTTCAGAGTCAACAGTATTATAAATCTTAAGATATTTTGAAAGAGACGGATTAAAATTATAGATGAAGGTTGAAAGTTGTTTCTTCTTAATTTGTTGATTAATCAAGTCAGTAAGTGGCTCCTTGTTGTCATAGTTAAAATTAATTGTTTGGTTCGGAGTTAATAGAAAGAGAAGATGGTTGGCTTTTGTGGTCCAGGGTGCATTAGAGATTACATCATAAAGTGAATGATCGAGAAGGCGGGGTAAATTGATGTTTGGCGGATTATAGATTCTGCCACGAAGAATTTTAAGGATTTGATCCCAGCTTTCTGAGCTCATGTCAGTTGTATACATGCTTGCGATATATCTTACGCCTTGTTTGTAGGAAGCTGGGGCGTTTTGATCAAGCTTTTGGGAAAAATAGATAGGTGAGTCTGGGAGACTGGTCGGAAAGAAACCATACTGATATAGGTGAATATGAAAATGGTGATTATAAGAGTTATCGAATAATTGATTAAGTAGTAAATATTCCCTGGCGTCACCTGGGTCGGTTAAAAAAGTAGGCAGCATAATAACTAATTCATTATTAATATATGAACGTTTAGTGGGTTGAGGGCGGTTGGAATAAAGTTTGGATAGTGAGCCAATATCTAGTTGTTCTGGATGATAATAATGAATGAGTGTTTGCTCCTGTGTGGGTGATTGATTGGATCTTTGTGTGATCTTTTGATAGATTACCTGGGCTGCTTCTTGATAGGCACCACGTCTTGAGTAGGAAACGTGACCGTTAAAGATGTTGGCGAATATATTATTTTTTGAGCTTTGAGTGGGGTCGGATAATCCCAGAGGATCAAAAGTGCTGCCGCAGATGAAGTCAGCGATATTACACCAGGCACCGACTTTTTGATGATATTTTGCGTAGACGTAAGGGTCTAACCCGCCAAGTAGGCCGTGTTCGACATAGCAGTCTGGAATATTTTTTCGATATGGAGAAAGATTTAAATTCTTGCAGGCATCTGGCATAATCCCCTTGCCTTCTGGTAGGTAGAGTTTTGGATCTCCAAAATTTGCGACATAGAGAATTTTATCGGGATTAAGATGTCTAATCGCATAGGTTACGACCATGGCTCCTTGTGAATAGCCGGAAAGAACAAATTGAGTGTTTGGACAGGTTTTGGTAACTTGTTGATAAAGATTAGTTAATTCATTAATACCAGCTTTAACACTTCGCCCAAAGGCATAAGCCTTTCCGCCACTCAGGATAGCCCCAGAGATAACTTTGGGGTCTTCAATACCAATAGCAGGATATGGTTGGCCGAAAGAATTGGATTCCCCTAGTTGATAATACTTATAACTATATTGGGGTAATTTATGGAATATTTCCGATATAGCCCTAGAGAAGGCTTGGTGATCGATATTAGTGTGGAGTTTTTCCCCGGAGCCACGTGCGAAGATGACAAGATAGTCGACACAAGGCTGCGTTGCGGAGGTGGCGTGGGTAGCTAAAGAAAGAGACCTTAATGAGAGAAATAAGAATGAAAAAATAATAAGATAAATAAATAACAAAAAGCATCTAAAAGGTCGGCGCATAAGATAGACCCCAAGATAGATTTAGGCTTAGAAAAGGTTAAATCTAGTATGTAGTGATTTTGTGAAGAAAACAAGACTTTAATGAGTGTTTGGTTCTAGGAAATAGTATTTATCTCTGTTTTGTGTTGTAAATAACACTTGTCATAAGCAAGATATAATTGACAGAAGTGTATGACTAGGATAGAGTTTTTAAAAAAGGAGTGTGATGAATTCAGAGACGCAAAAACATAAGGACTGGGATAGCTACTTTATGGGGATTGCCGAAGAAGTGGCAAAACGTTCAAAGGACCCCTCTTCTCAAAATGGATGCGTGATCGTTGATGCACGAAGGCGACCGGTGTCTTTTGGTTATAATGGCACGATTCAGGGGGCAGACGAATCAAAAATGACGCTTTCTGAGCGTCCAATGAAATATTATTTTGCGATTCATTCTGAAATGAACGCGGTCATCTTTGCGGGGCGGGATTTGACTGGATGTACTCTTTATAATAAAATGGCAACCTGCGAAAATTGCTTGAAATATTGTTTACAGGCTGGAATAAAACGTTTTGTATATAAAGAACTACGAGTTGCTTCTTATCGAAGTGGTGAAAAGAAGTCAATGACCAATATAGATACGGATGAGGCAATTATTCGGTTATTAGCATCTTGCCCAGACGTGGAAACGTTAAATATTTCAAATGGAAAAACTTACATTCAGGACATTTTAGACACTTATGATAAAGAGTCAGCAGAATATAAGAATTTGGTTCGTTGGGTGACGGACTAAGTGGAATTAATTTTAAGCTAGAGATAACTTTGAATAATTTCAGAAAGTTGATCAGGCACTTCGTAATTAATGAGGTGGCCTGATTTTTTAATAAAATGTACCTTGGCGTTATATTTTTCAGCGATTTTCTTGGTTTGCTTTTGGTGGTTGAGTTTATCTTCAGTACCTGCAATAAAATAACACTCTTTATTGAAGTTGAAATCAGATATAGAGTGAGAAACTGAAAATTTTGCAGCCTTAATTTCGTCAGAAATACTGGTGAACTTTTTAGCACATTGATAAGTTAGATCAAGAATTCTTGGAAGTTGTTTCTTGCCAAGCGTGCCGATTAAATACTTAGTAACGATGTAACAAACAAGCTTATTGGGAACAAAGGCGATTAAGGGAATGATGGGGCGAAGAAATTTTGGGGTAGGTTCGGAAATTGGGGATAAAAAGAAGACTTTTTGATGAATAAGGTTGGGGTATTTCTCGGCAGTAGCAGCCACAGTGAGTGATCCCATTGAATGGCCGATGAGGATAGGATGATCTATTTTATTATTTAGAATATAATCGGCTAGCCAAGTGGCATAAGCATCGGCGGTAAAATCTTTAAGTTTAGGAAGTGCTTCATCTTGGGTATTAAAGGCTGGAGGAATGTCTGGACAATAAACTTTGTAGCCAAGGGCTTCAAAGTTATGAACTATGTCAGACAAGCCAAAATGATTGCCGCGAAAACCGTGGACAAATAAAAGTGTAGGCTTCTGCTCTTTCTGCACATCTTCCTTTCTGATTTTAGTTTTTCTTATAATTTCTAGGTGGGATATTTATAAATTTATTGTTCTTTTAATTGATTTAGGGTCTCAGTAATAGCTTCACGATCAAAACCGATAATTTGAACAGGATTTTTATCCTCGTGATCGGTAATAATAGTGACAGGAACGGTAGTAATACCAGGCATTGATGCAGCATCAAATTCTTGATATTCAATTCCCTCTTCATTAAGCCAATTAACTAAGGCGTGACAATAAATACATGTAGGTGTGGTATAAACTTTTATCATAACAGGTTTATTATAGCAGATTTAGAGAGTTTTGGCTTTATCAAGTTGCGGATCTTTGCCAGAATTAATATCACTGTAAGAGCGCTCTACTTCGACATCGGGAGAAATACCAGTCTTATTAATAGTTTGACCTTCTGGGGTATACCAGTGTGCAGTGGTGATCTTGAGGAGCGAACCGCCGGATAGTTCGAGCATGGTTTGAACAACGCCTTTACCATAGGTTTTTGTGCCTAGGATAGTTGCTTTCTTGTAGTCCTTGAGGGCGCCAGCAACGATTTCAGAAGCAGAGGCAGTGGCATTGTTAACAAGAACGATAGTTTTCATGTCTTTTAAGGTGGCTTCACCGCGTTTGGCGTAGGTAACTGTCTGGCCAATTGTAGCAGACTTTTGGGTCAGGATTTTATCGCCGTCAAGCCAGAGAGATAGAAGGTCGCGAGCTGCAGTTACATAGCCACCACCATTATTTCTTAAGTCAAGGATAACTTTATTGATTCCCTTATTCTTAAAGTCTTTAGTAAAAGATTGAACTAAAGTACCGGTGTCCTCACTAAAACGATAGACAGAAATAATAGCAGTTTTGTCTTGATAAGTGATGTCGGCGGAGACGTTGTTGATTTTTTCTCGAACTAGTTCAAAATCAAGTTTTTGTTTGTCGCGAGCAACTGTTAATTTTACTTTTTCACCAGAAGGTCCACGCAATTTACTGGCAATAATTTCAGTGTCTTTATCCCAAACCTCTTCACCATTAATGGCGAAGATGACATCGCCAGCATGCACGCCAGCTTTTCTGGCTGGATTGTTTGGTAGAGTGCGAGTGACAACGACGTAGTCACCTTGTTTCATCATTTCAACCCCAACACCAGCTTCCTTAATTTCTCCCTTAAGGTCAGATTTAAATTCAGCTGCTTCTTTTGAATCGTAATAGACTGTATAGGGGTCGTCAAGAGCGGCGGTTAGACCTTTTTTAGCGCCTTCAATTAGTTGAGCTTTATCAATACTCCCGTCAAAGTTTGAGGAGATTTGAGAATAGACTTCGTTTAAATCATCCCATTTAATGTTGCTGGTGATTTTCTGAGAGGGGTTAATGTAGGGGGAAAATTGTAAATATAAATTATTCCAATTCGACCCTAGGAATATACCAATAGCAAGGGTAATTAAACTGGAGAAGATTGTAGTACTAAGACTAACTTGCTTTTGCTTCTTATTCATAATCATTATTATAGCACAGCAAAAGCGCTATGGATTTAAGAAGAAACTGGTTTTAATCGAAATGAATGAAATAATACGCAGAAGGATCGACGCCAACACGATAACCAAAGTCGCCCCACTGTCCAGACCTAGAGGAGTAGGCATTATTATATTCAGAGACGTTAATAGTGCCATTGGCGTTGACTGATTCGACCCAGAAAACGTGTCCCCAAGCTCCAGAGGCGGTTTGTCCAATAGAGTTAGCACTTGGGGTGCGGTCGACACGGTAGCCCAGTGCCCTTGCGGCTGATGCCCAGCTATAGGCGTTACCCCAACCAGTAACACGAACACGTGGTCCCCAATATTCGACTGCTTTATACGCAGCATAGCTAGTACATTGGCAGGTGTAGTAGGTATCAAGAATGCCACGAATATTATCACGAGGACAGGCAAAACCGTAGTTGCCGATAAAGGCTTCGTAGCTGTTATAACCGTCAGCAACGGTACCGAAACCACCACGATTGCGGAGACTTAATAGGTGATTCTGATACTCTTGATTAATCAGTTTAATTTTTTCTTCACGAGAGGTGGCAGCTTCAAGAGCAAAGGCGGCAGCGTTGTCACGATATTTAATAATGAGAGTTTGTTGTTCAATCTTCTTATCTTCGATGGCTTTTCTTTGAATCTGCTGGTCAGCGATGACGCGTTCGACTTCGACCTTCTGTTTTTCGAGGTCTTGTTTAATGCTTTTGACGGTTTGAGCTGAAATGGTAACTTGACTTTTTGCCGTATCAACACGGGTTTGACGTTCTGCGAAATCAGAGATTGATTTTGAGCCGGCTAAAATCATAATGGCGTCGCCTTTTTCTTCAAAGTGCATATTAATTAAGAGATTGGCTAAGGCTTGCTGTTGGAGTTTAAGTTTTTTTGTACTTTCTTCGATTTTTAATTTAAGGTCTTCAGCTTCAGCCTCGTTAGTTTTAATTCTAGCCTCATACATGCTGATTTCCTGTTGTAAACGTTCTACTTCTCCTTCAAGAGTAGTAGCCGCCTTTGAGGCTTCATTGGCTTTGGCGACAGCTTCATTCTCGGCTTTTTTTGCTGCCCGACAGGCACTGGACGTACAATAGGCTTCATTTTCGATAGCTGAGGCCGATTTATCGGTAGAAAAAAGGTTAGGCAAAGATGCAACTAGGGTGGCAAAAATAATAGTAAAAATAAAGAAGTTCTTATAGTTTAGTTTTTTAGTACTCTTCTTTTTTTTGCTAATAGTTGTTTTGATTTTTGTCATGTAACCTCCTTTCAGGACGTTATATTTTTCATAAAAATTTTAACATAAGCATTATCCGATGTCAAAAGAAAATGATACTTAAACTCTTTTTAGGTATTTAGAAACTGCGAGCCTGGAAGAAGTAAAGGCGATAATAATGCCAAGAAGAATGAGAGAAAGTGCTACTAGAAAATAGCTAGGTGAATAAATGATTTTACTGATCTCGCTAATATCAATGTCGTATGAGGTGAGTTTTGGGGCAGCAAAACCAAAGGTGAGAAAACCTAGGATGGTGGCAAAGATGCCAGCTAGGATACCAGAAATCATGGCTTCGACCAAGAACGGACCTCGTACGAAGTGGTTATCAGCACCAACTAGTTTCTCCATGTAGATTTCTTCACTACGGGAGTAGATTGCCATGCGAATAGTGTTGAAGATAACGAGAATTGAGATAACAAGGAAGATTCCGGAAAGTGCAAATCCACCGGTTTTTGCAATGTTGGCCCAGGAAGCGATGGTTTCGATGGCGGTATCATTTGTGTTATAGGTCGGTTCCCTTTTGGTGTCGAGATTTTCTTTGAAAGTAGGGTTAGTATTGACTATATCTTTAATGTTATCAAGACGATCGGCATTATAGACTTTAATGCGTAATGTGGACTGCATAGATTTCAACATTGCTTCTTTCATGTCGCTATCATTTAGGGTTGCAAGCAGAGCTGCGTCGCCAGTTTTTTTAGAGTCTTCAATGACTTTATTGTACTCTTGTTCGGAGGTGGAATATTCGGTGGTTTTAACATTGGCGTCTTTTTTTATAATGTCTGACATTTCTTGGAGTACAACAACTTCGGTGCCTGGTTTAAAGAAGATAGTGATGTCAATTTTGTCACGCATGCGGTCTGCAGTGGCAGAAAGAATCATGCTGGCAATGACGGTGACGAAAAGAAGAATAAGAGTGAGGGTCATGACGAAGGTTGAGGTGATTGAGAGCCAGATATTACGTCCGTAGCCAATAATGCCGTATTTTAGGATACGTAGATTATTACGTATAAAATTGCCACGACTATTTTTGGACATAGTTTTTAGGCGATCGATGGTTGTATTCTTAGATTTATTAGTCATGATTCTCCTATTGAATTAGATGACGACGTTTTGGTGCTTTGTTTTCATTAATTTCTAGAGTTTTACTTGTATGGATAGTGATTGAAGAAGTTTTATCGGCTGAGAAATGACTGCTCTGACGCTGATGATTTTCCTCTGGGGGGAGATAAGAGGTGGCGCGCATGTAGCCAGGGTGAGGCAGGCGAGAAATACCATCATTATTGGCATCAAGACGATAAATACCGTGTTCTTTTTGATCAGAAACAATTTTGCCGTCTTTCATCGTAATAACACGTTTTTTAAGCAGATTGACAATACTTGCATCGTGGGTAGTGACTAAAACTGTGGTGCCATAGTCATTAATTTTTTGTAATAAATCAATAATTTCTTTAGAAGTTAAAACATCCAAATTACCCGTTGGCTCGTCGGCAATAAGAATCTTTGGTTGTCTGGCGACGGAGCGAGCGATAGAAACGCGCTGCCTTTCACCGCCAGAAAGATTATCTGGAAAACGGTAGGCCTTTTCAGAGAGTCCGACCAGATCAAGGACTTTTGGTACAGTGCTTTCGATTTCGTGATTACTCATGCCGGCTATTTCAAGTGCAAAGGCGACGTTTTCGTAGACTGTGCGGGTGGGGAGTAGTTTATAATCTTGAAAAACTACACCAATGCGGCGACGATAGTTTGGGATATGTTTCTTTTTTACATAATCAAGATCAATGCCACCGATGACGATTTTACCAGAGTCAGGAGTCTCTTCTTTGGTGATCATTTTTAGAAGAGTCGACTTACCAGCACCAGATTTACCGACAAGAAAAACGAACTCATTAGCAGCAATGTGCATTGAGATGTTATCAAGCGCAGCTCGGCTATCGCCGTGATAATGTTTGGTGACGTGGTCGAACAGTATCATACACTTATTTTAGCATAAACGTGATATGAACTAAAGTGGGTTTTTGATAGAGGTACAAATAGTTTTGTTAGCTAAAATATTTTGAATTTAAGAATTAATTGTGTTATTGATGCGTATCGAGATTTGCGCCGTATTTTCGGAGGAGATCAATATTATCCTCAATGTCTTTCTTACTCAATTTTTCTGTTATAAGATTAACATCTGCGCCGTGTTGGAGGAGAGTGTTTAGGTTTTTGTTTTTAGTGATATCTTCTTGCCTTAAGTTTGAGACTAATTGATTAATATCGATGTTTGCACCATTTTTATTGAGATAATCTAGATTTTGTGCGATATTTTTTGGATCCATATTTTTTACAATAATATCAATATCTGCGCCATGACTTAAGAGAAAATCCATACGTCTGAAGACATAAGTGGAGTCTAGTTTTGAAACTAATTCGTTAATATCAATATTTGCACCATTTTTATTAAGATAGTCTAGTTTCCATACAATATCATTTGGATCCATATTTTTTACAATATTATTGATGTCTGCACCATTTTTATAGAGATATTCTAGGTCTGCTGCGATATAATTTGAATTCATATAATTTACAACATTATTAATATCTGCACCGCGTTGGAGGAGATCGTCTAGATTAAAGTGGGCATAGTATGAAAATCTATAACGCATTTGATCAACGTCAATATCTGCACCATTCTTAAGAAGGGTGTCTAGATTTTGTAAGATGTCATATGATCCTAGTTTTGAAACTAATTCGTTGATATCAATATTTGCACCGTGGTCGAAGAGGAAGTCTAGCTTATATACAATATCGCGAGGTTCCATTCTACCTACAACAAGATCAATATCTGCATGATATTTAAGAAAAGCATCTAGATTTGTGTTAATATCTTTTGAATCCATATTTTTTACAATATTATCAATATCTGCACTGTATCTAAGAAGAACATCAAGCTTACTGATAATATCTTCAGATTCTAAACTCGAGGCTAACTTATTGGCATCTACTCCTTTTTCTAGGGCATATTCTAAATCATATTTTTCTTTTAATTCTGGAATTCTAGGATCTTTTCTGTTATAGGTGTCTAGAGTGGCAATTGGACGATCTAGTTCATAGAGAAAACTTAATTCTTCCTTGGTTAGATCTTGTCCTTTTTCCATCTTCTTATCTAAGCGAATCAGAGCTTGCTTATCATCAAACTTTTGTAAATACTTTTCGCCACCTGGCAGAGACAATGCTTTTTCTTTAACAATGGGAACAAGAGCATCTTCAACGGCTTGTCCATCGTTTAGTCCTGAGATTTCAGCAACCTTGCCATCTGGGTCGAGGCGAATGGAGGCAGAACCGTTGGAAGCAAAGACACCAGGAGAGTTAGGGTCTTCTAATCTGAAGATAATGAATTTGGCTTCAGAATTCTCTACCTCAGCATCGTCATAGTCATAATAGTCATCATCGTAATCGTCATATTCTTCTGGGTTACTATATTGTCCATATGTCAGGTAATTATGAGCAACGTTAGGGTCCACAACGCACCAACCAGTACCTTCTGCGAGGTCGGCAATTTTTTCTTCATCGCCTAACTTATATTCAAACCAGTCACCATGGACATCTTCGGTGCGTTCTGGGGTTTTGAGAATAACCTTGGTATCGACTAATTCTTTAGCGTAGAGTTTAGGAAAGTTGGCAGATTTAACGAGAGAAACTAGTTTTTCGTCATCAGAATTTTCTTTGAGCCAGTCTTCTTTATCTACGCCATAGAAATCATTAATTTGGCGATAAACCTTGGCGAGGATCTCAGCGTTTAGTTTTGGGAAACTGAGGGCTGTAGTATTATCTCGTCTATTGTAGTCTGCATCATCAAGATTAAGGGCATTACTCATCTTGGAAATGCCATTGAAAGCATAAACTTTGAACCAGAGAGGATAGGGGCAGTTTTTATCACCTAGATAGTTAGTCCAAGAAGTTATAGATTGGCGTTGTTTATCGATGAGATCTTCGGCAAGGATTTCCTTTTCATCTCTGCTTAATTCTCTACCTTGACCATTGTCTCTTAGGATCTGTTCTTGTTGTTTCCAATAGGCGTCCGGGATATCTTCATAGTCCATGACGAGATTTTCGGCAGAGGCTGCCCAGAGTTTTTGTTCTAGAGCATCTCCATGTTTTTCGATCATGCGATCGAGGCGAGAGAGATAGGCGAAGTTTCTGCGTTCGTTATTTTTGCCTGGGAGCTTTTCTTTTTTATTGCGGGCCTTATTGAAGGAGGATTCGACAATGTCTTTATGTTTAGATTCGAAGTTAACTAGAGAGAGGACCTTGGCGCCGATTTCGTTTTGGAGGCGAGAAAGATGCTGAGTGCTTTGTTCAGTTGTATTTGTATTATTCTCTTGATCAATTCTTTCTTCAGGATTAAGTTGATTCGGTGATAGACTTGGCATGAAATCCCTCTTTATAACATGAATTATTTATATAGCGTATATGGTTATTGTAGCATGAAATAAAAAATAGAGCGTTGCTCTATTTTTGTAAATTGGGGGATTATATGCGAGATATTTTATACGTTTGTTTAGCTAACAGTATTAGAGGTACGAATAGTTGAAGATTACTTATTTAGTAATTAGCTACCGATTTGTGATTCGAGGTAAGCGTTGAGAAAACCCTCAATTTTACCATTAAGTACTGCATCGGCATCAGTCTCTTCATATTTGGTGCGAGTGTCTTTTACTAATTTATAGGGTTGAAGTACGTAATTGCGAATTTGTTGTCCCCACTTAGCCGACTCACCCGCGCGTAGTTGATTAATCGATTCTGCCTGTTGTTCTTGCTGCATCATGATTAATTTGCCACGCAGGATTTCCATGGCTTTTTCACGATTTTGCAGTTGGGATCTTTCGTTTTGAATGGCTACAACGGTGTTGGTGGGGAGATGGGTAATGCGGATGGCAGAGTTGGTGGTATTGACAGATTGGCCTCCGTGGCCACCAGCATGATAGGTGTCGATACGAAGATCTTTCTCGTCTATTTTATAATCATCGTCACTTTCTAGGATGGGTAAAATTTCGACTAGAGAAAAGGAGGTCTGGCGAAGATTATCGGCGTTGAATGGTGAGAGCCTAACTAGGCGATGTACGCCATGTTCGGACTTTAGATTGCCATAAGGGTGATTTCCGTAAATTTCATAAACGGCAGTCTTGATGCCTGCTTCTTCCCCAGCAGTGCGTTCAATAAGTTCAACATTAAAGTGGTTTTTTTCGAAATAACGTAGATACATACGTTCGAGCATGGATGCCCAGTCCATTGCTTCGGTTCCACCGACGCCGGCAGTAATGCGAAGAATGGCATTTTTTTCGTCTAAAGGATTAGTAAAACGAAGCGCCTTTTTTAGTTCAAGTAATGTCTGTTCCATAGAAGAGAGTTGATCGTTGATCTCATCTAGTAAGTCTATCTCCTTGAGGGCAATAATGTCATAAAGGTCGGAAGCCTGAACTTTGAGGACTTGCCAGGGTTCAACTTCTGCCTTGAGTCGACTAAAATTAGTGTTTACTTTTTTGGCATGTTCAGGATTTTGCCAAATTTCTGGTTCAGAGATTTGAATTCCAAGATTTTTAAGATTTTCAATTTTTTGGTTAATCTGGAGTTTTTGCCAGGTATTATCTAGGTCGATTTGCAGAGCGGCGAGACGTTTTTCGAGATCATTCATGTTGTAATTATAGCAAAGAAAAGAGCCTCTGGATAACCCTATAGTTTTTGACTTTTTTGATATGGTAAAATAGGAAGATTATTATTGATTTTGAAGCTACAAGGATAAAAATGTCGAATTTAAGTGAACTAAGAGAGTTAAATAAAAATAACGAAAGAGAAAAAATCGTTATTAAAACCAGTGTGATTGGAATCATTACAAACATTTTTTTGGCGGCGTTCAAGGCTGGCATTGGACTACTTTCTAATTCGATTGCTATTGTTCTCGATGCGGTGAATAATATCTCTGATGCTGGAAGTTCAATAATTACGATTGTTGGTACAAAATTGGCTGGAAAGGCGCCAGATAAGAAGCATCCTTTTGGTCATGGGAGAATTGAATACTTAAGCGCAATGATGATTGCGGTGATTATTCTGTATGCTGGCACAACGTCATTAATCGAGTCGGTTAAACAAATTATTAAACCGGAGACCCCGGACTATAATCCGACCTCATTAATAATTATTGCGGTGGCTGTAGTGGTAAAAATTGTTTTAGGTGCATACGTGAAGAAGGTAGGAGAAAAAGTGAAATCAGATTCTTTAGTTAATTCTGGAGCTGATGCCACTCTCGATGCCGTAATTTCCTTCTCAACTCTTGTAGCGGCCGTGATATTTATGGTATTTAATTTGGCGCTTGAAGCATATCTTGGTGCAGTGATTGCTCTAATTATTATCAAGTCAGGTATTGAAATGCTAAAGGGGACAATATCGCAACTATTGGGTGAACAAAATGACCTTGAGTTGGCGAGGACTATCAAGAAAACTGTAATGGGTTTTAAGAATGTGCTGGGGGTTTACGATTTAATTTTAAATAACTATGGTCCAAATCGTTGGAATGGGTCTTTACATATTGAGGTACCTGATACTTTGAGCGTGGTGGAGCTTGATCAGTTATTGCGCGAGATTTCGGTGAAAGTAGTAAAAGAGCATAGAGTGCTTTTGACGGCGATTGGCGTTTATTCCGTAAACACAAAAGACGAACATGTAATCAAGATGCAGAAAAAACTAAAGGAAGTTGCACTAAAGCAGGAATATATCCGACAGGTGCATGGTTTTTATTTGCTTGAAGCGGAGAAGCAGATGCGTTTTGATCTTGTGGTGAGCTTTGATGCAGAGAATAGGCTGGCTTCATTTAAAAAAGCTGTGGCTGAGATTCAAAAAGTATTCCCTGATTATCAATTACAAGCGGTGATGGATGCGGATTTTACTGAGGAATAGATTTAGAAATTAATCTTAACTGTTAATGCACAGTGGTCGGAGACAGGTGCATCGATGACTTCAAAATCTTGATAGTTTATATTATTGCTAATTAAAATATGGTCACAAGGAACGTCTTTGGTGAAGCGAATATTGCGCAACGTGGTGGGAATATTATGAATAGCTGTAAGGTCGCGAAGAAAATCGAGCTCACGCATTGCTTTTGCTTCAGGAATAACGTTAAGATCACCACAGAGAACAACGGGGTTTTTGTCTGAGCTAATCATGTCGGCAACGGAGCGCATACATAAGACTGAAGTTTTGTCTCCAAGCGGGTCTTTTAGCCAGTAGCCATGATAATTAATAACTGTGAGATCATTTTCTAAAATAACTTTTTGTGCGGTATAAAGATTATGCTTTACGGCTTGCTCGTATTGATCTAGGTTTGTAGCAAAACGGTACTCACCATGCAAAATTTTTTCTTCAGAGTGCTTAAAAGGAATTTTACTAAGAATAGCATTGCCGCTTTCGTAGTGAATAGTGTTGTTTAAAATTGAAATGCCAAATTGACTACTACGAGTGTCATATTTGAAGTTGGCTTCCTCTTTGATTTTATCAACAGTATCCATAAAATACTCTAGGGTTTTGGTGTGATTACGGTCCCAGACGGCTTCCTGTAAACAAATGAGGTCGTAGTTCCCCTCTTTGATAAAATTAGTAAGGCCATCTTTAATGCGTCCGCCCCAAACGTTGAGTTGTAGAATTTTAATGCTATGCATAAGCTAATTGTAGCACTTAAAAGCGACCATAAGAAAAATATATAAAAAAGACCTCAAAAGAGGTTTTTCTTTATGGCTGGACCTGCAGGATTCGAACCTGCGAATGACGGGACCAAAACCCGTTGCCTTACCACTTGGCGAAGGTCCAATAGACTGTAACTATTTTACCACAAGTTTTTGGTTTTGGGAAAGGTAAGTTCTATCGTTCATAGATATTAAACTCACAGTTTTTCAAATGTAGATTTATGGAGCTATCGTAAAGGGCGGAATAGAAGAGGCCTTGCTCGGTACCACCACGCAGGACGTAGTCAACAATGCGAAGAATGCCGGCATGCGAGGCAATTAGAATATTAGCATCATTGCCGTAATTTTCTAGAGCATCTGTTTGGATTTGCTTGAGAATGCGATCAATACGATGGAACATGTGTGGTACAGATTCCATTTTGAAACGGTCGGCATTAAAGCCATCTTTCCAGCTAATCTCATGAATTCTGGAGCCTTCTTTGCCTTCAAAGACGCCAAGTCCGCGTTCAATGAGATCCTCTGCATAACGAATGTAACAATCTTTATTTAGATCATTATGTTGACGATAAAAATGGTTGAGCTCGATCGCATCTTCAAGGCTTAATTCATCAAAGATAGCTTTGTCGGGAACGACACGTCCGAGGATGATTTGACAAGTTTTAGCTGCACGTTGCAGTGGTGAGGAATAAGCTATATTGAAGCGCACATCCTTTAACTGATCGCGAGCTCTTAGGGCTTGAAATTGTCCTAAAGTATTTAATGGCGTGTCGGACCAGCCTTGATTTAAGCCAAGATTATTCCAGTCAGTCTGTCCATGTCGTACTGTGTAAAATTTCATTTGCCCACCACTTTATTTTTTATTTATTTAACATTGTGCCAACGCCCCAAAGAAGGGTGAGAAGTGCGCCGGTTGCGCAAAGGATAATGCCGAGACCGCCCCAGAAATAAGCATCTTGTTTGCCAGAATCTTTAGGTGATTTAGCAGTGACTTTCTTGGTACTGGTGGCAGTTTTTTTGACTACCTTGTGGTTGGTTTTGGTATTGATTGATTTTTTTGTTGTAGTTGTCTTTGGCATGGTTTTTTATTCTGTTAATGCTTTTTTCTATTCTAACGCTTTCAAGTAAAAAAGTAAATGGTGCAAGAACCTAGACTAAAAATGAAAAGAGAATAATGTCTGTTAGCTATTCAAGGTCACGCTGTCTTTGACGACCAGTACGTCTCAGCTGTTCGAGTTGTTTACGTCGTTCGATCATGGCCAGGATCTGGTCTGCCTTTTGGTGACTCTTTGCAAGTTGTTCGTTGTGGGTCATTGTTTGTTCGGAAGTGTTCTCTGATTGGTAGGTAGTGTAGAAATTACGGAAATATTCTTGGTTGGCTGATTCTGCAAGATAATTGAAATTACTTTCGGGGACCATGAATGGAAGGTTGGCGTAAACTGGTTGCCAATACGTAACGGGGCCATCCTTCTGATTTGGATTTTGTGGAACTGGAATCGGCGGAGTAATCATGCGATGATGATAGGCAGAACGTAGTTCTTCAACACTACCAACACATTCAAAAGGCTTCATTTCTCCGCCGACACCAAGAAGGCCTTTAAAGATTTGCGTAAGATTTTGATCCAAGAAAAGATCTTTATCGCCAAAAAGCGATTGGAGAAATTGCGGTGGAATAAATGGGCAGAAAAGTAAATATGAGTTGGCGCATTTAGCACAGTGTCCACACCATTTGAGTGTGTTATTTTGCTTATTTTGCTTATAATTTGCCTCGTTGCAAGAACTAAAACTGTAGCCATATTTTTGCCAACATTTTTGAACAAAGAGGTCGGCAATACGTAGTTCGCTGAGATGGCGGATAGGTGAGCCTAGGTGAAGGTCTGGGGAGAGGTAACGTTTGATGTATTCGGTCATCAATTGTTCAGCCTGCCAGGTCTTTGACCATTGGTGGTTGACTGGCAAGTCTCCAATCATTGCGTGGGGTTCTTCCCCCTCACGACCGATACTTGTGAGGACGACGTTCTGATTATTTAAGATAGCTTGGATAAGAGCCAGAGATTCTACGATAAAAGTAACGGGAACGTGTCCATTAAGTCCGCCAGTTTGTTGTAGATGGAGGTGATCGATTTGGCGATAAATGACGCTGGCTTTTTGGTGATTAAAGCCGTCACTTAGATGATCAATAACATTTGGGTGTGAACGGTCTGGACTACTACTGATATACCATGGAACAAAGTTAATATTATGTTCATTAAGTAATTCGGCAACCAGGAGACTGTCCTTTCCGCCAGATTGGAGAGCGAGAACTCCTTGACCACGATATTCAACGGCTGGTTTATTTTGAAAACCAGGAGTAGATCTAAAAGTGGCTAATTGAGTACGAGTCAGACGATTTTCGAAGGCATATTGAGATAATCCTTCTTGAAAGACGGTAGAAAAGAAGCGCGCTTGAAAATCGTCTAGAGGCCGGTCGAGGCGAATATTCTGGGTGGGGTGAGCTTTATAATAGCTGGTGCCAATCAGAATAAAGGCAAGGAACATAGCCTGGTCTAGTAGCCGAGTAAGACTGGGGTCGTCAAGTAGGTTGAAGGAGCTAGTATTGGTGCCGGGCTTAGGTGCAAAAAAGACTTTTTCGGTAAAGATGATATTGTCGATTCCTTGGTAAACAAAAGTCGCGGTGTAGGTTGAACGATCAAAATAATAACTTAAAAAGCGAAAAACGGCGTCTTTTGACGGAGCAACGGTGGGGGCTGACTGGGTTGGTTTTTTATTTAAAGAACCAAGAATAGATGAAAAATTTGATGCAATCATTATTATTATTTTAGCATTAAAAAGCGTTTACGATTTGTTGAAATTGATTTCCGCGATCACTAAAATCCTTAAACATATCAAAACTGGCAGCTCCAGGACTCATTAGAACGATGACTGGTTTTGCGGTTTGGTTGTTGAGGGCTTCTCTAGTGGATGGAATACAGAGGTCGTAATTCGATTCGAGGTCAGCGGCGTATTTTTCGGCGTAGTTTTTGGCGTATTCTACGGCATCCTCGAGCGAATCGGCTAGAATAAATTTATCAGGATCTTCTCCTTCTGCTAGCATGAAACGTGTTTCGCCGATTAAGATGATTTTCTTGAGATTTTTGGCACTAAAGAAGCGTTCTTTCATAGCTGTTAAATCAAGATGTCGATCTTTGCCGCCGGCAATAAGAATAGTGGGGTAATCTTCAAAAGCTTTGATGGCGACATCGGCGGCAGGAAAAGCTGAAGAGTAGTTATCGTCATAGTAGCGCACATGATTTAGTTCGCGGACAAATTGAATGCGGTGAGGTAATCCTACAAAAGTAGCGAGGCCATGGGCTATTTTTTGATAGATTGCTCGATGACTATCACTAAAAAGTTCATCTAGGGATAGATTCAAAATACTGAGCACTGCCAAGATGGCCGCCTCGGCGTTCTCGCGGTTGTGCTCACCTGGAATTTTTAAATAATCAAGGAGGTTTTTAAGTTCTGCTTGATACTTAACGATGGGGTAGGTGTTTTTTTGACCAGCACTTTTCTGGCCAATTTTTACACTATCATCATTGTTCTTGTAATAAATACAATAATCTGAGGCCGTCTGATGTTTTACGATATTTGATTTAGCGGCTAGATAATCATCAAAACCGCGGTGTCGATCGAGGTGGTCTGGCTCAATGCGTAAAACTACGGCAACATGAGGAGATTTTCGGAGATCCCAGCATTGAAAACTACTCATCTCATAAACGACTAAATCCTTTTCAGTGATTTTGTCTAACTCGAGGATGGCTGGCGTGCCAATATTGCCAACAAGATGAATATTATTGAAACGTTCCGGAAATTGACGGAGTAGATTTGTGATAATGGAGCAGGTAGTTCCCTTCCCTTTGGTACCGGTAACGCCGATGATCGGTGCTTTGCAATTTTCAAAGAAATAGTTGGTAATTGAGGTCCAATTCTGGGAATTACCACGCTGCTCTGGTTCTAAAACAAATTGAGGATGAACGGAAGGGCTACGAAAAACAAGATCAAAATTTTCTAAGTGAAAATCTGGAATTTGGTGATCCTCGAAATGGTCAAAAAAAGTAAAATGATTGGGGCTAGCTTCTGATGAGTGGGTTTTAAAATAAGCTTCTACGGCTTGCCCCTCAAGTCCATGACCTAAAATTGCAATATTCATAGCTCTATTATACTTGGTTTTTAATGGTTTTAAAAATTAAGCGATTCAGCAAGCTGGTTGATAACGGATTTTTCAACAGAGCCAACAGTCACAAAAGCGTGTATACCGGAGCCAGCAAATTCTCTAGCTAACTCAACAATAGATGGTTTATTGATCTCTTTAATGATTTGAGGGAAATCATCGTAGAGTTCAAATTTTTCGGTCATAAAATAATCATCAGTATAGTAGTCAGAAATTTGGCTGACGGTCTGTGCTCCCATCTGGTAGCGTCCCTGGGCGTAGGTTTTAACAGCTTCAATTTCTTCGTCAGAAATTTCACCATTGAGGGCTTTTACCATTTCAATTTGAATAAGGGAGAAAAGTTCGTCAGCGGTCTCAAGATTTACTTCACCATCAAAGTCCCAAGATGAATAATGTTTACTGCTATTGATGCCGCTACCCATCCCATAGACAAGGCCACGTTTTCTGGCTTGGCCAAAAATACGGCTGCTCATGGTGCCATTGAGGATATGATTGAGTGCACCCATGGCTTGAGTTTCTTGGCTAGATAGTCGTCTCGGGGTAACCATAGAAAAACCAAATGTAATGTTACTGGCATCCTTTCTTTTTACGAGAATGGCTGGAGAGGAGTGTAATTTATCTTTGGGAATTTCAAAACGCTTACCTTCTTTGAGGTCCCAATCTTCAAGATTACGCAGAATCTCCTTTTTACGGTGCTTAATTTGTCCAGCAATAATAAAACGCATATTTTTTGCGGTATGAGTGCGACGATAATGTTCGCGAATATCCTTGAGCTCGATATTATTAATCGTAGCAAGACGCTCTTTGAGGTTGGGAACATCTTCGCCGATAGCCTTTTGAAGTCTTGGCCATAAAAGTCTGGCATAATCATTCATATAACCGGTCAATTCGGCTTTAACGTTGCCCTTTTCGCTTCTAAGTTCATCTTCATTAAATTTTGGTGAAGTGATGGCGATGCGTTCTAGATTTAAGATGCGTTCCCATTCAAAATCAGCACATTCGGCTTCATAACAGACAGAATAGTCTGAGGTCCAGGCGTTGTGATAAGCGCCATTTTTAGTGAAGTCGGCTTCGTAGGCTTGTTCGTCAGGAAAGACGGAGTTAGCGCCAAAACTAAGGTGCTCAACAACATGGGCAATCTCGTAGAGGTCCGGGGTTTTAGCGAAACGCATGCCGCCACGGAATTGAACCTTAATATTCATCACGGAAGCACCGGGGACATCAATAAGAAGTCCTCTCGCGCCGTTTTTTAGCTCGATTTCTTCAACAAAATGTTTCATGATTAGTGCTTGTTATGCTTCTTGTTCTGACGCTGTTTCTTTTTTGATTTACGAGCAGCATTACGTTCTTGGTTGAGATTCGTTTTCTTGTTTGAATCGGTCTTAAATTCATCATCAAGATTTTTAACACCAGATTCAATAGTATTTACACCCTTATTAGTGGCGGATTCAGCCATTTGGGTGAGTTCGGTGTCATATTCTTCTCCATCAATTACGTCGGTAGCAATAGCTTCTTGTTTGGTAATACTGAGAAGAATCTTGAGAACTTCTTCACGTAGATTCTTCTGCAAGCCTTCGAAGAGCTTTTGTGACTCGGTGCGATATTCAACGAGCGGATCTCTTTGACCGATTGATCGCCAGTGAATACCTTCGCGAAGGTGTTGCATATTCTCAAGGTGTTGCATCCAGAGGGCGTCGAGAACTTTGAGATATACTTCACGTTCGATTCGTCGCATGACGTCGGCACCAAAATCTAATTCTTGAGAAGCGTAAGCCTCGCTGACTGCCGTAAGGGCAAGTTTGGCACGATCTGCAGGCTTGCGCATTTGGCCAATTGTTTCGACAAGTTCTGGGTCAATGTTGAATACTTGGAGGAAATTTTGTTTGAATTTCTTGTTAACGCGAGAACTCTCGATAGTGAGATCTTCGGTAGCCTCTTTCATGAGGCGCTTGATTTCTTGGGAGATATTTTCTCCTTCAAGAATTTTGCGACGCATAAGATAGACGACTCGACGATGACGATTAATAACGTTGTCGTATTGAACGACGTTTTTACGAGAATCAAAGTTGAAACCTTCAATGCGACGTTGTGCGGCTTCTAGATTACGTGTAACTGCGCGATTCTGGATTGGAGTGTCTTCGTCAAGACCAACATAGCGAAGGATGTTGCCAAGCTGCATGCCTTGGAAGATGCGCATGAGATCGTCTTCGCAAGAGACGAAGAATTGAGTGATACCAGGATCTCCCTGACGACCACCACGACCACGAAGCTGATTGTCAACACGGCGGGAGTCATGTCTTTCAGAGCCAATCACGACAAGACCACCCAGTTTCTTGACTTCATCAGAAAGTTTGATGTCTGTACCACGTCCAGCCATATTGGTAGCAAGGGTGATTGCCCCCTTTTCACCGGCCTTTGCAATAATAGCAGCCTCACGTTCGTTATTTTTGGCGTTTAATATTTCATACTTTAATCCAACCTCATCGAGATGTTTGGCGATTAATTCGTTTTTAACGATACTTGCGGAACCTACGAGGATAGGTAAACCTTTGGCGTGATATTCCTGAATTGCTTTAATGATGGCGCGGATTTTTCCAGCTTCAGTGCGGAAGATTAGATCGTCTTTATCGATACGGATAATAGGTCGGTTTGGCGGAATTTGAATAACATCAAGAGCATAAATTTGCTGGAACTCTTCAGCTTCGGTAAAGGCAGTACCGGTCATACCGGAAAGCTTACGATAGAGGCGGAAGAAATTCTGGAAGGAGATGGTGGCGAGGGTCATTGACTCTTCTTTGACCACTACACCTTCTTTAGCTTCAATTGCCTGGTGAAGACCTTCATTGTAGCGACGGCCATGCATGAGACGACCGGTGTGTTCGTCAACGATGATTACTTCGCCTGAGTTAGTTACGACATAGTCGCGATCACGATTAAAGACAACTTGGGCGCGAAGAGCTTGATCGAGATGATAGACAAGACGAGAATTCTCGGCCGAATAAAGATTTTCAACACCAAGCAAGCGTTGAACTTTTTCGATTCCCTGATCTGTGAGAGTGACAGATTTGTGTTTTTCATCAAGTACATAGTCTGAGGAATCGAGTTTAGCGACGACTTTCGCAAATTGATAATAGGAGTCTGGATTATCGCCTGCAGGAGCAGAAATAATGAGAGGGGTGCGAGCCTCGTCGATGAGAATGGAGTCAACCTCATCAACAATGGCAAAGTTTAATTCACGTTGCCTAAGGAAATCAACCTCATTGACCATGTTGTCGCGTAGATAATCAAAGCCAAACTCATTATTAGTGCCATAAGTAACATCGGCGGCATAAGCTTCTTTTCTTGTACAAGGTTTAAGGTGCTGCATACGTTCGTCATCGTGGTCTTCGTTGATGTATTCTGGATCATAAATGAAGCTGGCGTCGGCAATAATTACACCGATACTAAGTCCAAGAAAGTGATAGACTGGAGCGTTCCAACCGGCATCACGTTGTGCGAGGTAGTCATTAACGGTAACTACGTGAACACCGCGTCCGGTTAAGGCATTAAGATAGGATGGGAGAAGTGCCACAAGGGTTTTACCTTCACCGGTTTTCATTTCAGCTACATTACCTTCATGAAGTGCGATACCGCCGATAAGTTGAACATCAAAATGGCGCATACCGAGAACGCGGAAAGTGGATTCACGAACAAGGGCGAAGGCGTCAGGTAAGAGTTGGTCAAGAACTTTGTCCTCTTCCTTGCTTAGAGATGTTGGTTGATTTTGACTATGATTCTTTGATTTTTGGGATTTTTCAGTTGTTTTAGCTTGTTTAGCAAGGGCAACTTTAGCTTCAGCTTTTTTGCGAAGATTTAGTAGCCGCTCTTTTAGGATATTGGTCTGTTCTTGTAGTTCCTGGTCAGACATAGCTTGGTATTTTGGCTCAAGCTTATTAATACCCTGCACAATTTTTTTCATGCGCTTAAGATTTCGTTTTTCAGGATCGCCAAAAACTCCTTGGAGTACACGAGTGGTTAGGGTCTTATCAGCCAATTTGTCGGTTGGCTTCTTTTCTTTTTTTACTTTTTTCGACATAGTCAGTCAAAACCTCCAAAAACAGTATTATATTATGAATGTATTTTATCATAAAAACTGCATGAATTAATGATCCATGCAGTTTTAAATGATATTTTCTTGATTAGTCCTTACTTTTCGCGACGAAAGAGGCGAAGGATAGGATTTTTACGTAGGTGTGGATTGGTCTCAATTTTATAGCGACGAATTTGACCGGTTAATTTTGCTTCAAGAATATCAATACCGGCAAAAACATTTGAACACTCATCCTTGGCTGCAATAACCTTTCCACCTGGAATCTCCATTGCTACAGAAATTTCATATTTGTTACCGTGTGAACGATTTACTTCGGTGACAACAATCTTAGCAATGACATCTTTTTTGCTACCACGTGGAAGATAGCGATCTAATTTACCAATGCGCTTGGTGGCGTATTTTTGAAAGCTTTCTTCAACTTTATAATTACTGCCGCTAATATCAATTTTTTCAATCATATATACTCCTTTCGCTTATTTTACCATATCAAGTAATGATTAATTGATTTATAACTCGTCAACACCCAGATATGGTTTAAGGACAGCAGGTATTTTGAGTTTGCCATCTTTCTCAGCAAAGTTTTCGATGACGGCCACCATGGTGCGGGCAAGAGAAATGGCAGTACCGTTGAGGGTGTGAAGGGTTTCAATGGTACCATCTTTACGTCGCACACGGATATTAAGGCCTTTGGCTTGGAAATCAGTACAGTTTGAGCAGCTGGTGAGTTCGCGATATTTTTGATCAACTGGTGACCAGTATTCGATGTCGTATTTCTTAGCGGCGGGTGCTCCGAGGTCTCCGGCGGCTATATTGATGACGTGGTATGGAATACCGAGTTCCTGCCAAATCTCCTCTTCAATGGCGCGAATTTTTTCGTGAATTTCCTTGCTTTGTTCAGGGAGACAGAAAGAATACATCTCTAATTTATTAAATTGATGAACTCGGAAGAGACCACGAGTGTGTTTACCGTAAGTACCAGCCTCTTTACGGAAACAGGCAGAAAAACCAGCATAGAAGAGAGGAAGCTTGTCTTCGTCGATGATTTCATCCATGTGATAGCCAGTGATTGGCATCTCAGCGGTGGCAATCATGGCGAGATCTTCGCCTTCGATATAGTATTCGTCGCTCTGTTCAGAGCTTCTTGGGGCAAAACCAGTGCCTTCAAGGACGCGAGAATTGACCATGTCAGGAACGTCCATTAAAGTGAAACCATGTTCGGTGACTTTTTTGATACCGAATTGAATTAAGGCGTTTTCAAGTAAAGCTAGGCCGCCTTTAACGTAGTAGAATTTAGCTCCAGCAACCTTAGCGCCGCGTTCAAAATCAACCCAGTCTCTTGAGGTAGCGTAATCTAGATGATCAACGCCTTCAGCTTTTTGCTCACCCCATTTTGCGACCTCCACACTAGCACTTTCATCGCCTAGTGGTACATCTTCAAAAATAATATTAGGTACAGCTTTGAGAAGATTCTTAAAGCTAGACTCCTCGTCATTAAGCTTGGCTTCTAGTTGAGAAATTTTCTCTTTGAGGATCTTTCCACGGTTGACTTGTTCTTCAGTTGGCTTGCCACCCTTCATGGATTCCGTGTTCTGGTTTCGTTCCTTACGAAGCACTTCAACTTCTTGAAGAGTGGATTTTCGTTGATCATCAAGAGCAAATAATTTGTCGAGGTCAATATTCTTGTACATTTTTTCGTTGATAGAATATTGTACTAATTCGCGATTAGCTCTAATGAAATTAATATCTAACATTTTTACCTCTTTTCTTTTTGAATTATCGGTTAATTGTCGGTTTTGCGTTTAATGATCGGGAACGGTACGGCCTCGCGGCCGGAGACACCTTCAAGTAGCCAGAAGTTACGTTCAGAGTTGCCCCATCCACAAGCAGGTGGCATACCGTATTCGAGCATTTCAACAAAGTCCATATCAAGCATTTGAGCTTCGTCATCGCCAGAATCACGCATGGCCTGCTGCTCTTCAAAACGGGCAAGCTGATCGATCGGATCATTTAACTCAGAATAGCCATTCCCCATTTCGGTACCTGCAATAACTGGATGGAATCGTTCGGTAACTAGGGGATTATCGGGAGAGATTTTGGCGAGTGGTGAAAGACTGAGCGGCTCTTCGATTAACCAGAATGGACCGCCGGATTCTTTGCGGATAAGTTTCCATAAGTTATCAATCAATCGAGAGTCTGCTTGGTTCGGTTTGACTTCAACATTATTGGCTTTAAGAATCTGTACGATTTTGGCGCGATCTGGATTAAAGACGTCGATATTAAAATGCTGTTTGATGAGGTCAGCGTATTTGATGCGTGGCCATTTTTGGGAGAGGTCGATATCAAAACCGCCGACAGTAAATTGTAATTTACCCCAGGTTTTCAAGGCAACATACTTAATCATCTCTTCATAAAAGTCCATGCCGTCTCGGTAGTCTTCAAAGGCAGCATAGGATTCAAAGGCAATATGTTCTGGGAGATGTTCGTCATCGACGCCCTCATTACGAAAACGTGGTCCGATGTCATAGACTTTTTCGAAGCCTGCACCAAGTAAACGTTTTAAAGGAAGTTCTTGGGAGATGCGAAGATAAAAATCTTCATCTAGAGCATCCATATGGGTGACAAAAGGTGCAGCATCGGCGCCGCCGGTAGTGTGCTCAAGGATTGGGGTGTTAATCTCAATGAAGCCATGTTCATTCATGTAATCGCGAGTAGCTTGCCAAAAACGACTACGACGAACGAGGCGTTCTCGCACTTCGGGATTAACGTTCATATCAACATAGCGTCGACGGTAACGCTCTTCTTTATTAGTGAAGCCATCGCGGCCAGGTAATGGGCGGAGAGCCTTAGTTAGGAGACGAACTGCATCGGTAAAAACGGAAATTTCACCAGTTTGAGATTTACCAACAAGTCCAGTTGCCTCGATAAAATCACCAAGATCGAGAAGCTTAAGAGTCTTAACTGAGAGTAAACCTTCTTTTATCTCGTCAGATTGTTTCATGAAGAGTTGAATCTCGCCAAAATAATCGCGGATTTTTACAAAAGCTAGTTTACCGAAGCTTCGGATGGCGGTAATACGGCCAGCAATGGTTACTTCTTTTTGATCAAGAGATTCAAAGTTCTCTAAGATTTCAGAAATTTTGGTGTCACGGTTTGAGTGTGCTGGGTACGGATCGATACCGAGATCTTTGATCTCTGATAGTTTACGTAAACGCTCATCCCTGTAGTCGCTAATTGTTGTCATAGATTAATTATACCATGTCTCTGTTCTGTCTCTAGAACAGCTTAATTTAATAAAGGTGACTAAATTTTCATAATTTCGGCTTCTTTAGTCTTGAAGAGTTCATCAATCTTGCCTGAGTAATTTTTGATTAGCTCATCGATTTCTTTTTCGCCGCGTTTCTTGATGTCTTCAGAGAGATCTTCAGCGGATTTTAATTCTTTTCTAGCATCATCACGTACTTTGCGAAGAGCTACTTTAGCTTCCTCAACTTTGGCTGAAGCAGATTTTACAATTTCCTTCCTACGTTCTTCAGTGAGTGGTGGAACTGGTACGCGAACTACACGGCCGTCATCTGCTGGGTTAAGGCCTAATGTTTGGTCGGCACGAATGGCTGAGGCAATAGCCTGAATGGTTGATGGGTCAAACGGTGTAATAAGGAGCATCGTAGCATCACCAGCGGTGACATTGGCTACCTGATTTAGTGGCATATATTGACCGTAGGCTTCGACCTTAACACTACCTAGCATGTCTGGGTGGGCGCGTCCGGTACGAACTTTTTGCATTTCTGACTTAAAACGCTCGATGATGGCTTCCATGGCTTGTTGGTATTCAATATGATCAAACATAATTTTCCTTTATTTTTCTTATTTATATAATATCACAGGGGAGACTAATCTCGTAGCAGCTGCTTAAATTCTTCTATGGAGAGAATTTTGGTTTCACTGATTCGGCGATTAGTGATTTCAACTGAGTTATTTTCAAGCGTTTTATTTGAGGCTACAACGCGATAAGGGATACCCATAAGCTCTGCATCAGCAAATTTTTCTCCTGGGCGGAGCTTGCGATCGTCGAGAAGGATACTGCTAGAGTATTCTTTATGAAGATTATTAGCAAAATCTTCTCCTTGATCACCAATGCCAATTAAATAGTATTTGAAAGGTGCAATATTTTCTGGCCAGATAAGTCCTTTGTCGTCGGCGAATTTTTCAGCAATTACGCCCATGACGCGTGAAACACCGATGCCGTAGCTGCCCATGAAGACGGTTTTCTTGATACCGTCTTGGTCGTCGAATTTAAGATTTATAGGCTCGGAGAATTTATAACGTAAGGTGAAAATGTTTCCAACCTCTGCTGCGGTGGTGGCAGTAAGATCTTCGCGCTTAACGCCTAGATCACTTAAAACTTCGTCATTCATGACCTCTTCGTTGATAGCAATAGTTTTATCTTGATTGAGGTAGATAGTGTCTTCACCGACTGGGAGAACGGTTTGATATTCATGACTATATTTAGCAAAGGCGCCGCCGGAAGCATAGGTTTTATAGGTGCAGTCACCGAGTCCAAGTCGTGTATAGATCCTCATATAGGCTTGGTCGACTTGGTCATAAAATTTCTGATGCTCAGTTTCATCAATACTAAAACTGTAGAGATCTTTCATGAGAAACTCGCGAGTACGTAAAATACCGGATTTAGCGCGCAATTCGTTTCGATACTTAGTTTGGAACTGGTAGACGTAGACCGGAAGATCCTTATAAGATGAAATAAACTTAGTCATTAGATTAGTAATCGGTTCTTCATGGGTTGGGGCAAGGCCTAATTCCCCTCCGGCGTTGAGTTTGGTTTTAAACCAGACGTCAATGACTTGATCACTCCAACGCTTTGTTTTAACCCATGGTTCAGGGTTTTGTAAGGCGGTCATTTGAAACTCTTGACAGCCCAAACTGTTTAATTCTTCACGAATAATATTTTGAATTTTATTTAAGGTAATGAGGCCTAAGGGGAGAAAATCGTAAACTCCTGCCATTTCTTTATGAATATAACCTGCGCGAATAAACAACTGAGCGTTGCGGGCAGTCTCTTCCTTTCCTACTTCGCGGAAGGTTTTGATAAAAGATTGACTTAATTTCATTTTTCTCACCTTTCTCTTAAATATCAATGGGTTGATTATAGCATAGAGCTTGACTTTTATAATACTTACGTGTATTTTATTAAGCATGAAAAAAATAGTAAACTTGACTAAAGACGGTAAGGCAGAGCTTGAAAAAGAGCTAAAGAGATTAATTGCCGAACGTCCTGTGGTTGCTGATCGTTTAGCTTATGCTAGGTCTTTTGGCGATCTAAAAGAAAATCAAGAATATACCGACGCACGTGATGAGCAGCGACAGATTGAAACAAGAATTTTGGAGATTGAAGATATTTTAAAGAGCGCCAAAATTATTGAATCTGGTAGTTATGAGAAAGTTGCGGTGGGTGCGAAAGTTAAAATCAAAATTTTGGGTAAAGAACATGAATATACGGTAGTTGGTGAAGTAGAGGCTGATCCTTTGAATGGTCGTATTTCAGATATTTCTCCAATAGGTAAGGCTTTAATGGGTAAAAAAGTGGGTGATAAGTACACCCTACCAAATGGCAATGAAGGTGAAATTCTTGCCATTGCCTAAAAGACGATGTCAAAAAATAATGATAAAAATAATGTCTTAGGGCATTATTTTTTTGACTTTTAAAACATTTAAAAAGATTTAGAGACTATAAACCAATGACATACATGAAATAAAAGGCGATACCGTTTTTAATCATGTGAAGGAGAATGCTGGCGTAGATAGTGCCCGTAAATTCACGTAGGCCACAGAGGAAAAGACTGAGTGCAAAAACATTGACTCCGACATTCCATTGGCCATGCATAGCACCAAAGAGAATAGAGGTGAGGAGAATGGCTGGGATAAGTTGGAGTTTTTTGCGTAGTTTACCGAACAGCCACCCTCGAAAAATAAGTTCTTCGAAGACGGGAGTAAGAATCACTAGGGAGATGAAGGCGAAAATTCGATCAATGCCAACTAAGTAGTGAGAAAAACCAACATCTTGGGCCTGATTGACTTGGAACCAGGAGAAATTTTTGAAAAGCTCAAGTAGAAGGTATGAAATAAAAGTGTATCCGACAAAGGTAATTAAGCTGAGAGTAATATCAAGGAAGGTTGGAAGACCGATTACTCCGAGGTCTTTTTTATCGACTTGCCATAATCCTATAAATTTTTTCAAGGGATTTGATTTTGTATTTGGCTTATCATTTGTTTTGTGACTCCTTAATACCAACTTTGGCAGACCAGCCAGGATTGTAAAGGCGAGTATATAAGCAAGGGCAGTATAGGTTGTCATCATGACGGGTGTCTTAAATGTGGCTGGGCCGAGGGTGAAAATCATGGCATAACCAATAATAATCTCGCTGGCAAAGGATGTGAGATAGGTTGAAATAAGATAGATGATAATTTCTGGAAGGCTTTTTAGGTTTGTGAGAAAACCTCTGAATCCTTTTTCTTTTCTAGTGGTTTTATAATTTAGTTGTTCCATAATTCTATTTAGTGATCTTGATAATATCAAGAATAGTAATTAATACGCTGAGGGCAATCAAAGCGAGAAAAGCACGTCCAACGATTTTTTCCTCAGTTTGTTTTTTAAGCTTTTTACCACGTAACTTGAAGAGTCCGATTAAGAACCAGCGGCCACCATCGAGAGCTGGGATTGGAAGAACATTCATACAGGCAAGAGAGATGGAAATCACGGCGGCTAAGAAGGCGAGATTGGTGGGGCCGGCACTTGTGAAGGCTGGGAAAAGTACGCCGATAATGCCAACAGGGCCAGAAACTGAATCTCCAACTTTACTAATTTGCTTTTTCCCCTCTTCTTTGGTTTGATTATTGCCACTAAATTGCCTGATGACTCCTTGGAAGATATTTTTGACGAGTTCGCCAAAACCCTCAAAAGTTTTGGCAGTGATCTGAGCGGTCGTACCAACGCCAACAAGTGGGGCTGACCAAGTGTAGCGGGTTTTAGCTTCTGTAAAATTGGGTTCTAAGGCAATGCCGAGGGCTGGCTGATTATTTTCGCCGGAGCCGAGATTGGCGGTGGCGGTATATTCTTGCTCAGAATCGAGATTCTTTAAGTGGTAAATAACGGTTTGGTTTTTGTGGGAGTTATTAAACTCTATTACTGATTGGGAGTTGGTGGGTTGAATTTTCTGATCGTTGTTTTGTTCGGATATACTAATGATCTGGGAATTTTTCTTAATGCCAGCTTTTTCGGCGGGAGAATTTTCAAGGACTTTTGAGATGATGACAGGCTGAGTAGTTCTTTTTGCGTCGCTTTGAATTGAAAATTGGTTAGGTAGAAATTCTGGCATACCAGTCCAAGCTAGGATAGTGAAGATAACAATAGCCGTTAGCCAGTTCATGATCACACCGCCGAAGAGAATTTGTGTTTTTTGCCAAAAATTAGTGGCGCCAAAGGTTCCCTTCTTAGTGTCGGCTGCAGATTCGCCGTCCATGGCACAAAAGCCACCGATTGGGAGATAGTTGAGGCTAAAAATTAAGTATTTTTGAGGAGTTTGATATTCAGCCTTTGGAAATGGGAGCCAATAGTATTTTTCTTTGCCACTAGTTTTGGCGTTCTTAATTTTTGCCAGTCTTTTTTGTAATTTAGCTTGATTTAGTTGCTTTTTGCCTTCTTCTGAGAGGTTTTCGAGGTAGTTTTCGACCTGGCTGGCTGGAATATGAATCCAGGCAATGGCGCGTGGAGGAAAACCAATGCCAAATTCGTTAACCTTCACGCCATTTTTCTTGGCAGTGAGAAAATGTCCTAGTTCATGAAGAACAACAAGAGTAGTTAATACGATAAATCCAATCAAAATCCCAAAAAATATATTCATAAGTAATATATTACCATAACTCGGGTGGAAGATAAAAAAATAAACCCCGTAGGGTTTATTTTTTAGAGTTGACTATTCGTTTACGCCAAGTTCGATACGTTTGAACTGACGAATGGTGATATTTTCACCAGTCTTTGCGATCATTTCTTTGATGAATTCAGCAACAGTTTTTGAATCATCAAGGATGTATGGCTGAAGCATAAGAACCTTATCAGCGAAAGCTTTCTTGATTTGGCCTTCAATGATCTGATCTTTCATGTTTTCTGGACCCTTGAAGTTTGCTTCGAATTCAGCAGCTTTTTCGTTGTAGGCAGCTTCTGGGATATCAGCCTCGGAAACGTAAAGTGGATTCATAGAAGCAATCTGCATAGCTATTTTATGGGCAAGCTCTTTAAATTCGTCGGTATTAGCAACGAAGCTAGTTTCACAGTTAACTTCGACGATGGCGCCAAGACGATTATCGTGGATGTAGGAAGAGACGATACCTTCGCGGGTTTCGCGGTCGCCACGTTTTTCGGCTTTTGTAAGGCCTTTTTCACGCATGGCTTTGAGGGCTTTATCAAAGTCGCCGTCGGCTTCGACAAGAGCTTTTTTAGCATCAGTTAGACCAACGCCAGATAATTCTTTGAGTTTTTTGATTGCATCAATGGTAATTTCTGCCATTTTATACTCCTTTTATTTATTGTTTTGCTTGTTTGATAGCTTCAACGAAGTAGCCGAGAATTAATTTTTCGGTCTTAGTGGAATCGTCGTTAGCAGGAATTACAAAGTCGATGTCGGTTGGGTCAATATTGGTGTCGCAGATAGCAATGACTGGGATTTTGAGAGTCTTAGCTTCTTTGATTGCATTTTTGTCTTCGCAGGCATCGGTAACGATAATGAGACTTGGCTGATCAGTCATTTCTTTAATACCGCCGTAACGAGTATTGAGGACTTCGATTTCTTCCTGGAAGCGCTGTACTTCTAATTTGGAGTAGCGAGCTTCAAGTTCGCCAGACTGCATGCGACGCTCAAGGTCTTTGAGTTTCTTGATTTGACGATTGACGGTTTCGACGTTGGTAAGAGTGCCACCAACCCAACGTTCGGTAACGTATGGCATGTCGACAGATTCAGCAACTTCTTTGACGATAGATTTTAGTTGCTTTTTGGTACCAACGAAGAGGATCTTCTTGCCTTCTTTGGTAACTTTTTCAACGATAGGAAGAGCGCGTTCGATACCCTCGACGGTCTTCTCAAGGTTAATAATGTGAGTGTCTTGGCGCTTGCTGTGGATATATTCAGCCATTTTTGGGTGCCAACGTGAGGTCTTGTGACCAAAGTGTGCTCCAGCTTCGAGGAGCTCTTTCATGTCGATCTTAATAGACATGTTTTCCTTTCCCTTCACTTCGCTTTTGTTTCAGGAAAACGTGCGAAGTTGTTTCATTAAATTTATTAATGCTCTTATTATACTATATTTTGATGTTTTGTATAGAGGTAAAAGGTGGTGGATATTACGAATTTAACATAAGCTTATTGACAAAATGCTAAATACATGATATAATTTAAACATAAGCTTGAAGAGAATTGCGGAGAGCTTATCGTAGCTACCTATAGGTAGTTTGGTTAAAAATTTGAGTTGAGTAGTGACTTTCTTGCGTACCTCTAAGCGGTATAAGATAACAGGATATTTTTCGTGTTATCTTATACCGTTTGGGGGGAGAATCCGAGCGGATGTTTTTACCATCGGACATAGGGTCCGTTGGATTGATAAGCCGGCGGGCAATATACGCGGAAAGGAAACAACATGGCAACATCTGTTTTAGAAATTAAGAATGGTAAGATCGTTAATCACAGCGACAGGTATTTTCATTCTCTGTCTGATGACGGGAAGGAATATTCTGGCAATGGCTGGGATGTAGTAATCAAGGAAGGCTGCAATGGCCGACCAGGCAGAATAATCTGCCATGCAGAAAGAATTTACTCTTACGGACCGGCAGTGTGCCATCGCGAGTTTAAACTTGAGGATGGCACTTTGGGTCTGGCTGGAGGTAATATTACTTCCAGATATGCTTACTTCAGATCGGCTGGTTTTACAAACTGGCTGAGGGAAAATGGCATACAGGCTGTGCGTAGGCAAAATCCAAACACGACTTACAGATCATGTAATCCTGTAAGTGATGTATGGAGTCATGACCTCATCATCGATACTGATGGTAAGGCGGAGCATAGTGAGGACCTTAAGTCCATCACTATCTCCGGGGCTACATATGCTAAAGTTGCTCAGAGATACTGTGATGGTATCGGCTGGCATACCAGACCGGCGATTCTGTATACAGAAGTAAGAGACGTAAAGTCTCTATTCTGATCAACTCATGTACCTTATTAACCCTCGGATTATATCCGGGGGTTTTCTTTTTCTTAAAAACTGACTAACCTTTTTAATAACTTTACAATTTGAGGATAATCTGATATTATTTTGGGTAATT